>Ga0214545_1012110_pt1 | contig 11481 bp, 7 predicted proteins | sample CNSS4metaG_FD_160064 | JGI IMG/M metagenome (GOLD analysis project Ga0214545, IMG submission 160064) | Root nodule microbial communities from cowpea collected in UCLA plant growth center, Los Angeles, California, USA - CNSS4 | ecosystem: Host-associated > Plants > Roots > Nodule | place: USA... | reverse complement strand
ATATATATATATATATCTTACAGACGGAAAAAGATATATTTATTTTATAAGACTTGTTTGAATACTTGTATGTTTTATATAATTAAAAAGGTAATATATATATATATATATATATATATATAATATGTATATATTTACTTTTTTAAAATTTCTTTTTACTATATATAAATTAATACAAGTCTTCGTCTATGTTAAAAGTGGATTAATTGAGTTGAGGATGTACATTGACATGAAATTTTTTATCTATTCGCAATACTTGGAAATGTTGATCATAGAAACTTTAACCCCTAATTAAGTAAGGAATCTATACAAATAAATGATTAAAATGTACTTGCTAACATGGATGACAAATTTGCACGTGTTTGACATCAAATTGTTAACTGATTTTAATAAGCTAAGAATTTAAATTTCTTATGTTAATAGCCAATATAATACACACATTCTTATTCGAATTATCTATAGATAATTAACTGATTAAAATTTATTATTTTTACAATAATCATCTTTAAATGTTATCCAGTAAATTTAATTAACTAAAATCATATTTTTCTGTATAAAAAATATATCACAATTAATTTCTTTTAAAATAATTACAATGATTCTTTCACCTTCTTGACAGATAAGATGACATAAATAACTACATTTTTTTAAAATAAATAATCTTTTTTATTAAAAAAAATTAAATGCTTTTATGTTTTTAAAACATAAAATATTCTTGCTTTACAAGTATTCCATTAATTTTGTTCATAATAAATTGTCAGCAAATATAACGTTATAAATTCACGGTTGCGTGAATAAAATGTTTTTGTGTATTATCATAAAATCAAATCAGAATACAACCGTAGAGAAATTATGAACATAAATCAAACTAAAAATGATGATTCATCCATCTACATTTGTGCATGACAAATGAGAATATGGAACTATGTTTCCCAAAGACCCTACATCCTCCAACAAATGCCACACCTATTATTATACAAGTTGTTTCCTCAATAACCATTTTAGATAAGATCATTTTCACTGTAACAATCAAATTTTAATTTATCTTTTATAATCTTATTTTGTGATATTATTTTTAAGATTTTCCAGCTTTTATTTTAATATAAAAATGTTATAGAACGAACACTTTAATATATATTATTTAAATTTTGATAAAAAATATATTTTTAAGATTTGGAAAATATTGGTTTTACTTTTACAATTGATTTTTTATTTATGTTTTAAATTTTTTTATTACATCAACGTACTTCAATAATAAAAAAAAGATAAAATTCATTTGTAGTTTTAGTTAAGAATTAAATTTTAATTAAACTAATTAAGTTATAAGTCTCTTATAAAATAGAATGCTTATGTTTTTTTATTCAATACTCAAAACTTTTCAACTTATTCATGTAGGTTTAATTCTTTTACGTCAGATGACTTGACTGTTATTATTCGTCATTTTTATTATTTTTATGTGTTAAAAAAGGTGAGACTTTTCTTTTAATATAATTTAATTTTGTAATTCATATAAAACGATAAATAATTTTTAATATTTCAATTAAAATCATGTTGTATAAAAATATATGTTTTTAAGCACTGGATTAAAGACATTCAATTCAAATATGATTAAGTATTTTAAATTTCTCTATCGTATACATGTCCTTAATCAATTCATATGATTTTACATGTGATATATATATATATATATATATATATATATATATATATATATATATATATATATATATATATATTATATGTTTGGTAATATTCAATTTGACGTTTATGTATGGAAAATTGTGGTGGACTAATTACAACGCTATCATTAATGCATCGTAGACCAGAGAGACTTTAGAGTATAAACTTTTTTTTGGCGTCCAAAACTTCATAATGGTAGAATTCACGCTTCGCTTTAACCAATGCCTAAGAATCTAAAACCAACTAATAACAACACAACCCACTTGCAATTCATCTTCAAAAATAATGTTCCTTTTAAATTTTCAAAAAATCTTTAACCTATTTTTCCCAATTAAATCATTTTTATAGGAAAAGAAAACAGATCAGTTCAGTTTAACTTCACTTCTTATTATATTTCTGCTTGTCATTTACTCGAGTCAACTTGAATTCATAAAATTAAATATGAATTTTTTTTTATCATATTTATCCTAAAAAATTATAATTTGTACACAAAAACATATTGCATATAGGAGGCATGTAAGTATGAATGGTGTCTGAAATAAACATAACATCTATATTATGGTTCCTAAAGAATATAATAGGTGGATAGATAGATAGAGATAGGGTTATCTTAAGGAAGTATATGCAAAGCAAATCAATCTGGGGTCATGCGTTTTCATTTGACTTTTTGTCTTCTTATGTTAGTCTTTTTCGATTCTCTCCACTTTTCTTGTCTTAGTTGCCATAATAATGATGCATGAAAAGGAAACCACACACTGAATAATTAAGTGTGTATGGCAAAACACATAATCTCACACCTTCTTTCTCAATTCTCATTATCTCAACAACTCAAGGCATCACTCTCCATCCTAACACTTCATTCACTCATTTTTCTTCATAAAAATCTTTTAACCCACTTTTAAATTTTAATTTTATGAATAAAAAATGTAAATGTGAACAACTCGTGCTTTTAACAGACATTAATCATAAGCTAGTCTTTCACATTTACATGTAAAACGAGTTTAACTAAGCTTGATGCCCGAGTTTACAATAGTTATGTTTTTTACACTTCCTTTATTGTTTTTTTGCACACTCTGAACACGTCTTTTTATGGTAAAAACTGGGACAAGAAAACTATTTTTTCTTGATGAAAAGAGAGAGTATAAAAACAGTGTGAGAGAAACATGATTCAACACGCAAGAATATCCACCCCACGTTCAAGGACAGACACTGGATAACGGATATATATTAATTTCAAACAAAAACTCAAAATCAATAGTTTTTGCTTAAATATTTAAGATGACTTTTTTTTTTGTGATTAATTAAATATTTATAAAAATGAAGAAATCGAAAACATGATAAGAAATAAGTTATATTATTAGGTGTATTGGTGAAGTGACCCTACAAGCTCTTACCACACTCAATGCAAGTGTCTCATGAGAATTTTCATGTACAGTGCATTGTTATGTGTTATAATCTCTCTCTCACTCTCTTTCTGAATTTTCACTGTGATGAGAAATTGTTGGGTTGTGGCTACACACATGCTTTGCCTTGCTAATGTTGATGGCGCAGTCAAGTTATTTTCGTCCCACACATCACAACAACTCACTTGTCCTTTCCTTTCAATGTAGGCTTATTTTCCTAGTACCTCCCTTCTATGTCACATTTTTATTTATTTATTTATTTATTATTATTGTTATGTTTTTTTATTAGGAATTGAGAAGTAAATTTTAAATTTAATTCAAAATTATAAAATTGATTTATAAGAAAATATTTGCACTCAGATGTATATTATAGTTTTGTCTTATTTTTAGTCTATCGATGTGAGATATTTCTAACACATCTCTTTGCGTTGAGACATGTCTTTCTAGAGTATGAGACTATATTAATAGGTGGTCCGATAATACGTGAACAATTCAACAAACAACAAATTTTGTTAAAATAGGCTTCAAATGTCTTTGATACCATAAAAATGAACTTTAAGTCTAATTTAACCTTATAAAACCATTTGTATAGTAAAATTTGTACTCACTTATATACTATAAATTATCTTATTTTTAGTCGAGGTGAAATCTCTAATTTGAGATTTGACACCAATGAAACATAGGTTTTTCATATAAAAAAGTCAAGACACTATTATTCGACAATGTCAACATTTACACAAAGTCAATATACTATTTCAACTGCTAGTGGTGGATTTTTAAAATATATTTTGTAAGTGTCAAAATTTTTTATGCAAGTATATATAAATTTTAGAGGCTAAATATATAAAATTTAGCAGAATTAAGAAAATACTTTTATTCATATACTAATTTTTGTTTATGTAAAAAAAATTGGAAGAATTAAAGTTTCTCTAATCAATGAAGAATCTAAGTCATTATTTATTGTGAAACTAAACTTTAAAATAATAAATATACGAGTCTTCTTTCTTATACTTACTTTTTTTTAATGTGAAACTAAACTCATTCTTGAAAATCTAACTATTATTAATATTATTTATCATATCTTGTATTGCACTTGTAGTTGTCCGTATTTTATTATTATTGATAGTCAATGAGAGACTTTTTTAAGGTAATTACGTTTCTATGTTTATTATTGCTTAAAAGCTTCAAGTTGTGTTGGCTTGTCCGGAGAAAAACAAGTAGAGTAAGACGCATTAGTTAAAGAATGTTAGCTAGCTCACCAAGTCATAAAATCATCTCTAATTATAACAATCCAAAAGATACTTTAATCAAATGATGTGTAATTATAACAACCTGATCAACACTTTCATTGTGTTTAGAGTGATTAACTTTCTCTTTCGACTCACCAATGAAGTTTATAAGAAAGGTGTTCCAAGTTTATGTTACTAATTAAATAAATGGAAATTATGCTTCCTTTTTTATTTCGATTTTATTTGTCATGCTGAGATGCTATATATGAAGGGGTATTATATTGTTATTTTATGATACATACAGATTATGTTTTTGTATTATGCTTTTCTTGGCCTTTTCATTCCGCTGAAAGTTTATTTTGTTGATCACGATTTTGTGAAGGCCATTGTAGTTTTGTTAGTAGCATATTGTGAGTAAAGGCTTCAAGATTCTTCCTAGATATTCTGAAAAAAAAAAAATAGTTTCCATTTAAGAAAAACAATGATTCTTTTACTTAAAAGATTGTAAACATATTTATCATTTAGAGTGAATTAAACTCAATACAAGCTAACACAGTTCAGCTGAAGATACGTTCTATCGTTTTTTTTTCTATTAATTTTTTAACGTGCCTATGTTTTCTTAATTGTATAATATAATATAAATATATTATACAATTTTAACACGAGTAACTTACTTTTGTTTGTAAAAAAATAAATTAATGTGCATAAATTAGTGTGAAGATGAGAGGATTATTATTATTATTATTATTATTATTATTATTGTTATACTCAAATAAACACAATTTCCGTCAAACAGTAACTCCAATCGCTGTCCGTTGCGTCACTTTCAATTTCCTTTCACGTACTTTATTTTTCAACAATCACATTTTTTTTTTCTCTTTCACATAGAGAAGCCAAATTCCAAAGAAGTGATTAATTAATTAATCAATCAATTAAAGAAAAAGAAAACGGAGGTTTTTGCAGGAATTATCACCACCTTGTTAATGATGAAAAAATTGGCTTTTTCTCCGTTGCAATCGCATTATGTGCAAGACTTTATTTCCCTTTGATCAAGAATATTTCTCCGAAACATGATTATGTCTGATTTGATCGATAATTAATCATACGGAGCCATCAAAATTGACATTGATGGCTACTTAGAAATGAAGACTGAATATGGAATTATCCACCAAATTTATCACAAAACATTGCTCTAATCTTCACTGAAACGTTACTTTGTCATTCGCTTTGGACAACTGAAAGGACTCATACACACAGGTGTCAGTGTTCCTCAGTACCCACCCAGAATCAATGTTCAACTTCTTCACCAGACACTCCATAACATGCATCAATCACACATGCCAACCACAGTCATCACAAATCAAACATCCTCAAATATTTTACAAACTATATAATCATTGCTTAACACCTTATTAATAATAAATTAACTCAAATCATTTTTTTTACACATGTTTGTTGCTCATCACTCAAACAAGTCTCAATATTCATTAAAATAATGAGTCTGTTTTATAATTAGGATAAAAATAAACTAGTGTGTTTTATGTAAAGGCTAAAAGAAGTATTATATAGGCATTTATGGATATTTTTTCAGTAAACAAATTTTAAACTTACAAACGTATAATAAAAACTAAATTTAAATAAACTGTTTTGCAACTGCTTGCATGAATTAATAGAAATCAAAATGAACGTCTGTGATATCCATAAAAAAGAAAAGGAAAGAAAAAGCCGTTTTGTTTTTAACAGGGAAGAAAGAAAGTATCATTTTCCAATAAAAAAATGTCAGTTAGCAGAAAAACAACATGAGGTGCTTCTGCGTGTAGCTGACAACTATGTATGAAGTTAAGTCATGCACATAAATTTAAACTCAGTTTTGAAATTAACTCCTCTGTCCTTTCTTTCTCTTTCACTCTTTCTCTCTTCTCTGCTCTTCCCTTCTCTTCTCTCTGTGTTGCCTTGCCACCACACTCACTCACTCTACAAATCCTTCACACACCATAGTAAGTAAATAAGTAAGTAACTTCCATACCATAGCATCAACATTTAACACCCTTCTCTCTCTGGTGGGTCTTAACTTCCACTTTTATCATTCTTTGCACTCACCAAAAACCTTCTTCTCCTTCACTCAAAGAACAACAAGTTTTTTTGTTTGTTTGTGTGTGAGAGTGAGAGTGTGTGAGAAGGGAGCCCCCAGATGCAGTTAGAGTCTGTGTGAACATCAAATGAGTTTGAGTTTCTGCATCTCTTGCTGGGGGGTGAATGGGGTGCATGGTGTCTCAGTTGGCCGCGAAATTCGCCTTCTTTCCGCCTTCTCCGCCCACCTACCACCTCAAGAAGAGGGACGACGGCAAGCTCACGGTGGTCTCCACGGCGGCGCCCATCCCCCACGCCGATGACACCTCCCTCGACGTTCTCCTCGTCGACACCAAACATGGAAACAAGATTGTCGCCTTTTATCTCAGAAACCCCTACGCTCGTCTCACCCTTCTCTATTCTCATGGCAATGCCGCTGACTTGGGTCAACTCTACGATCTCTTCGTGCAACTCAAGGTCAATCTTAGAGTTAATCTCATGGGGTTAGTGGTTTTCTGATAAATCATTCTTGCCTATAAGCTCCTTCGTCTTTTTTCTTCTTCTTCTTTGTTTTTGTCTTTGTCTGTTCTTATTTTACTTCATTAAACCTCACGAAGTTCAAAGACCGCACGTTATCACTGACCCTTGTTTTGTATTATCTCCGTGGTATTGTTTTTTTTATTTTTACCCCCTCCCTATGTTTTTTCTCTTTCTTCCTCTAAAGTTTTTTTATTTTTTGTTTCCTATTATATTGGGTGAGTTGGTGGGATTTGTTTGTGTTTTATGGGGTAGATCTGAGATTAGGTGAATCTATGCATGGTTAAGATTTTGATGAGTTGTTGTGGTGCGCGGTTTTTTAGATCTGGTGGTGAATGAGTGTGTAATGGTGAATGGCAATGGCAATGGCAATGTCAATGCCTTTTCCTACATCTTTTCAATCAATGTGGAAAGTGAAGGGAGTTGGAGTTTTAGGCACCTGAGCGTGGCCTCTTCAAACAAACAAACAAATTTTGGAAAAAGTAAAAGTAAAAGGGAAAAAGAAAAGTAGCTTGTATTTATGGTTGCTTCTTTCTTCCTGATCTCTCTATGTCTTCCATTTCATTTTCTTTCTCCTCTCTGTATAAAGTATTCCAGTTTTTTACCTCTACATGGATGGCGACGTACCCTACCGTTTTCTTCCGCTTTAGTCCTGCTCCACCATCACCCTTCTCTATCAATTTTTACCCTTTTTACACCTCCACATTAATTTTCTTATCTTTCAAACATTAAATTCAAAACGCAAAACATAACAACACCTTTCTGTACTTGCACATTTAAAATGCTGTCATCTATCTTCATGGAGATGCATCAATTTACTTCACCATTTCAACCAATTTAATGAAGCTTGATTGAATCTGAATCGGAGATTATTGTGTTCAATTGTTGTACACCGTTTTTGAAAGATGAAAATGATGTTACTTCAGTATTCTAGGGGGCCAACATTTCGAGACTAAAGTTTAAAATTGATGTTTTTATGCAATATTTGGTTTGCAGATATGACTACTCTGGATACGGGGCATCTACTGGCAAGGTAGGCCATTCTTTGGTAAATACAACATTAGATGTTTTGTTTTATTGAGTGGACAACACAAATAAACCCAAAGAGAAGAACAAATCTGTTTTGTTGAAAGGGTTGTTACCTTATCAGGTACTGCTGTATCCTGCATTCCACTCTCATTTCTTCGCTCTGCAATGACCAAAACGATTGTCGTTTCGTTGTGAATTTTTTTTGGCATGTTTGGATTGTTTTCTATTGCGTTTCAAGTGTGATAATACGAACCAATAGTGTTGTCTGGACAAATCCATGCACACTGCACCTCGAGTTCGAACCAAGAGCACTGTTCTACAAACAGTGACCCAAACCAATGCTCACACACTAACCACTGCATCCAATACTCAGTACCCGGATCATTGGCTCAGAAACCACTTGTTGGAATCAAGCGGGGATCCCCGCTATGTACCAGCAGGCTAAAGTAACAGAACAAAAAAGTGAACATGACTTTGCATCTTCACTCAAAATTATTAAGGAATTAGGTTTTTGGATTTTCTCTCTCTTATACTATAATTATCAACCCCATGATTTTCTCTTGATTAAACTCTTTTTCACAGGATAAAATGATTTCATAGTATATAACTGATTATAAAACTGTCGACTTTTTATTTTGAATTTCAGATTTGTGTAATGACATGTGTCTAGTTGTAAGGAAATGGTAGTTTTCTTTAAGAGAAATTGTATGAATGGTTATTGATATGTGATACAAGCTCTTTAAAATTGTACAGCCTAGTGAGTCCAGTACATATGCTGACATAGAAGCAGTATATGAATGCCTTGAAACTGAATATGGAGTTAGCCAAGAAGATTTGATTTTGTATGGGCAATCAGTTGGAAGTGGACCAACACTGCACTTGGCATCTAAATTGCCAAGGTTGAGAGGTGTGGTTCTACACAGTGGAATTCTTTCTGGCCTTCGGGTCCTCTGCCATGTCAAGTTCACATTTTGCTTCGACATTTACAAGGTAACATATACAATGTTATTCATTATGAAGTAACATCTAGTTTATGCTTGATAAAAATTGAACCATGACACTGATGTTATATCTGCTTTTAACATTTGCCTACATAATGTACGAAAAGCTATGTCTATACATATAATGGTTCTTTCTGAAGAATTCTTTAATCGGAACTAATTGTAATTTTTTCTCCCAAATCATGCAGAACATCAACAAAGTAAAGAAGGTCAAGTGCCCTGTACTTGTAATACATGTAAGTATATGTATGTGTACGTATGTGTGACTAACTAACAATTTCTGCTGCGTTTTCCTTGATTTCATGATTGATCTGCTAAATTTGTATTGCAGGGTACAGAAGATGAAGTTGTGAATTGGTTACATGGTAATGGACTATGGAAAATGGCAAGGGAGTCATATGAACCCTTGTGGATAAAAGGAGGTGGCCACTGCAACTTGGAGCTTTACCCTGATTACATCCGCCATCTATGCAAATTTATCCAAGAAATGGAGAACATAACAACCGAGAAGCGCCTCAAAAAGATTAGACAAAGTGCGAAGGAATCGAAGTCAAACATTTGTTCCAGTTGCAGAACATGCTGTACAATGAAGTGTTGCAGATTTAAGTGTCCTGATTGCTCTAATTGCTCTAATTGCTGCAGTAACTGCATGAATGTTTCGTGGTCTATCAACTGTCCTGAATGGTGTTGGAGACCTAGCTGCATGAAGGGTTGCTGCTTCCTCAAGTTGTTCCCTAGTTGTTTGGGATCATGCTGCTGCAAAAAATGCTCATGGCCTAGCTGTTGTGGTGTAACAAAATGTTCATTGCCTAAGTGTGGAAGACCAAGTTGCTGCTGCAAGGGTTGTTGTAGTTGTTTCTGTTGGCAATGTTGTGTAGGGAAAAAACACAGTGATGGCAGCAGAAATGGAAAACAGAATGGCTAATGTTGTGTATAGAATGCGAAATCTTGGTATGCTAACACACCCTTCAATATTGTGCAGTGGTGTTACAAAGAGGAGGAAGTAGTGGATGACAAGTGTAGGAAAGTGATACTATGATCCAGTGTCCTCTATTATTTTTGGTTTATTTGGAGTTATAACTCAAGTTCTATTATTGGAATTTTTTTCTCATAAAACATTGGTGTTTTAATTAATTTTCGCAGCAGTTGATGATGAATGACATCATTGTTGTATCTTGTGGTTTCTGTAGCCTTTTAAAGTTTTGCAGTGGACTTGTCTTCGTGTCTAATAGAAATAGTAATAGACAACAACCTTGAATAGTCTTATCAGTGATGTCACCTTTCCCTGCGTTTCCACTATGCAGCAGCGACAGATGAGTTATGGAGTTGCAGGAATCGGGTAAGCTAATAATTACTATCACCGTTTTCATTCCCGCGGTGGTGAATGTAACATGTTGTCTTCGTCGGAAAGGTAACACAACCATTGATTTTCTTTGTAGTTTTGATTTTGGTATAGGAATTCTGAATTGGAAACTGCATGACATGCAAGAAAACTTTAGGATATTTTTTAATTTGCAGTACTTCTTCTCGTGAGACTTCATTCTATTCTTGACCGTTAAGGTATTATTTTATATTCGACTAATATATTGTAATTCAAAATATTAAATCATAAAGATAATAGGTTTTGAGTCAAACTTTTTTTTATCTATGATTTAAACTTAAAGTTGAATTAGTAAGAATATTTAGCAAAAGATCAACTCAAATACCAAATTTGCATTGCATAAATATGATGCTTCAATTCTTACAAATATAACTTTAGAGAATTAAGATCGTAATACGTTAGAGACCAAAAAGTGCATTTAAACTTTCTCTAAAATGCTTTGTATAAAACAACTTGAACTACAGCTATTTATTATATTAAATACACTTATCGATTACACTTGTTAGTAATTTATTGGAAAAGAAAATGCCACTGAGGAAATTAGTACACTTTGTAAGTATTGCATGAACATATTCGAATAAGCATAACATTTCTTTTTTATTATTTTTAACTAAGAAAATTAGAATCTATAACTTGACTGGACTGGAGAGTTATTGCTCAACCCCTGGCCCATTTTCTTCAACCAGAACAATTCTGCATAAATTTCTTTCAACACTCTCGTGCTTCCATTCTACACTTCCAAAAAATGAAAAAAGTTCAAATTATATGGGAGTTGAGAATACTTTGAAATGCTGTAATTTAGAAATCTATTTTAAATTATATAAATTATAATTTAAAAATATATTATACTTATACAATTAAGAATTTATTCTAAATTATATAATCTAAAATACGATTATAGTAATCTAAAAATCTGAAATATACTTTTAATGTATAAAATATATTTTCAAATTACATAATTCATAATATAATATGTTTATGAATTTAGAAATATATTAAAATTTACGATAGAAACATATTTATGAGTTCCACGATTAAAAAGATCGAAAATTTGAATATTTTAGACTTTTCTCTTCATAATTCTTGTCGAGAAATTTGTTAGAAATATAATTTTAGTCCATTATATCCACTTCGGATTCTTTATATATATA
>Ga0214545_1012109_pt1 | contig 11482 bp, 7 predicted proteins | sample CNSS4metaG_FD_160064 | JGI IMG/M metagenome (GOLD analysis project Ga0214545, IMG submission 160064) | Root nodule microbial communities from cowpea collected in UCLA plant growth center, Los Angeles, California, USA - CNSS4 | ecosystem: Host-associated > Plants > Roots > Nodule | place: USA... | reverse complement strand
GAGTGGGGGGGGGGGGGGCGGGGGGTGGGGGGGTGGCCCCCTTAGTTCTAACGTAGGTCCGCTACTGCATACATTGCATTATACAATTGCTTTATTGTAGTCACATTGTCTTCATTATTTTCCTTTAGACTAAGCAATATGTTTGAAGGCTTCAATAAACACTTAGTCATGTCAACAAGTACAAATTGCTCATACATCTTCAATCTTCCAGCATAGGGGTGACTAACTAAAGTTTTCGACAAATCATGATTATGAGTGCCACATTTCACCTTCAGTTGCCAACCCTCTTCCATCCTAACTTGTTTACCACATAAATTAGACGAACAGTCACATTTCCATGTCCCAGTTATACTTGGTTTCAAATCAAATTTGTATTTTCTATACTTACCACCTCTTTCACATCCTAACAAAATGTATGTTTTTCTTCCAGATTGTCCATTAGCTTTGTTAGATCTGAGAATAACAACCACAAAACTAAGACCAAAAGGAATTCCTGACACCCACTCAAGTAGATAATCATGTGTTGCAAATATATCATATATCGTGAAATGCCCATTTTAATCTCCTCCTCCAACATCATCTTCACTCATTAACATTTCTAATTCTTCCAATGCACAAACTTTGGTCAACTTCTTTTAATACTTCACTAAAAACAATCATCCATGTCGAACACGTTAAACACCTTTAAAAGGAACAAACATATTAGAATTAGTTTTAAGCATATTATGTAGAAAACATCAAAAAATACCAGATTGGGCAATCTAGTATGCAAATGTCAATTCTGGAAAATCATACCAGACTACCCAATCTGGTTTGGAATGACCTGTACTGGATCAAATAATTTGGTATAGTTTCCCTGATATGGTAATGTATACTAGATTAACCAATCCGGTATGTACTACACTATAAAAGATCGAGTAATCTGGTATGCATTACTGGATCCAAGAAATCATACTAGACTATCTAATCCAGTATGATCTCCTGGATCTCGTATTGCATACCAGATTATCCATAATATTGTCAACTTCACACTTTTGGATTTTGTAATCTGATTCACTTTTCAGATCCGGTTATGAATATTGGACTACCTAATACGAAATATTTGAAAAACCTCACCTATCAATGTCGCACCTCTACGACACCCTACCAGAATCCTACAAAACCCTACCAGAGAAACTACTAAACTACTAAAACAATCATACCTCTTCTTTGTTGCTAAAATGAACAAGGTATTGGTTGATTACGAGGTGTTATATGCAGAAAGAGGGAAACACCAACTAAAATCATTAACATGAAGATGAAGTGTTGAGATGCAATGGACAACAAGAAGTGGGCAATTCCGGAAAGCAAAGCAATGAATAATTTCATTTTTTTTAATAATAACATTTAAGAAGAATGGCATATGTAGGATTTCACGCCTTTGGGAGGGTGTAGGAAGAAAATAAGAGGGTGCAAAAAGAACTGCTCAGCATGCTAAACGAGTTCGAGCCAATCCCTAACACACCAACAACAATCCTTTATTAATTTTTTACCATTTTACACAAGTTTTTTTATTATAACTATAAACTACTTCTAGTTACGTAGGTTGAATATTTCTTCTTTTTAAAACAAATAATTGTTAAGTAATTTGAATAATATGAATGCTAAATTATTTGTTTGACAAATTACGTTGATGCTTTTATTTTTAAATATTATCTTTATAATAATATTTGGTACAATAAGTGAATAATTAGTGTGTACAGCTATAAAATAATGAGTTGAGTCAATCTACTTTAAATATACTAGAAAAACTATATAAAATAAATTAAAAGAACAACATTTTTGAGTCAATTTTTACTAACCCACCAATTCGTAGTGGGAGAGTCGAGTTACAAAAATTTTGACTCATTTTGAATTAATCCCTTTTTAACTCAATCAATAATGAGTTAACCTCTGTAACCAAGTTAGCTCACCTTAGACAACTTGACTTTTTGAAAGAATAATTTGTTTGACCACGTATAACTTATTTAAAGAATACCTAAACTGGGTTAGAGAAGAGTTAAGTGACTAGAACCACAAAAATACTTCGTTGTATTTTTTCTTCCCTTCTAAAAACATAGAGTGTTTTTTCTTCCCTTAATCCTTTTATATCCAACAAAAAAGAGTAAAAATTAAAATTGAACATGCGAAAATATTTTATTTATCATCTTATATTCATTTCCATATCATTTGACCGTGCATCTTCAACCGATACAAGATAAAAACTACAAAAATTTAAAAATACAATTCAATGTAAAGGATTCAGACATTGAGATTGTCCACAAAAAAAAAAAAAAAAAAACATTCTACAAAAAGAATTGATTATGTGGAAGATTTCTTTGTACGAGAAGCCACAACAATGATTAAAAAATCTAAAGGTATTGCAGATTTAAATTACGAAGAAGCTAGTTTTTTATACCAAGAGAATAAACTTTACTATCATATAATAATCAATCCAATGGTATAGGGATCATCCACCAACTTGTCCAAAACTTGTTTGCCTCAGCAACAATCAGCACAATTACAAACAAAACCGTGCAAGAGCAAGATTCTTACTGAAGCTTACAATAATATGAAATTTAATCATAGAGACCTTCTTCATGCCAAAAGTCCACTAAAAAATCAACCATCTCCTGCACAAGGATATAACATTCTATCATTTTTTCACCGAAGTTATCCCCAAATTTGATAACAAAAATTGTATATCTCTTAAGAACTTACAGTTAATGATATTGGCTGTTGAAAAGGGGCTGCGGATAAAAGTAGATCCTCATAACTTGTTGTTAAGCTGCAAGAGATATCCAGGTTACTGTTGGAAAACACAACATGCGTACATGGGTACATAGGGTTTCACAGACACGAGAAGGCAGAAACTACAAAAGTGCATCAAGACCTCAACTTTACAAAAAGCAGAAGCTCGTACGAAAGGCCACAAGACCAATTATTGGTTAAATTTATTGAAATGAAATAGGAATTACAGGTACACATAGACTATAATATAACAGTTCACAGTTGAATACAATATTTTCACCTGTATTATATATTAAGATGGTAAAAACTAGTGTTTCATTTGTCAAAACATGTAATGAAAATAACAAAGGGGTCAATAAATTTGCTGCAAAACTTCATCTTGACAGTAGTTTTATCAATTTAGTGTCTGCATCTCTGTTGCATAATAAAATTCAACAGAGAAAAGAAGGCTGTTGTCACTCTCCCTCAAATTATAATAATTACTTATCCACCTATTATGAGTTCAAAAGTTTCTGGCTAGCGAAAATGCCCATTCCCTGTGTTTTAGCCCAATCATTAAGTTGTTTCCCAATAATCCTTGATAATGCAATTTGGGGTTGATCATCTCAAATTAATTTTTTACATGAAATACAAATAAATTTGTAAAGCACATACTGTAAATATTAGCAGTCTAAATGAACTAGTTATAACCTAAATAGAGCACAAATAACATATATATACTTTTGCCTACATTGGTGACCACACTTTCAAGCAGATGCTACTGTACGGAATACTGAAGCATCTCCATAATTTGTGTAACTTGGCAATGAGAATAGTTATTTAGAAAACCACTATAAGAACTTTATATTTCAGGAGGAGGAATAATATCCATGATAATGCCTGTGTTCCACTCCATTTTCAGATCAAATATTTTTAGTACACGGTTGTCCAAAACCTTAATTCAACATTCTTGTATATCTCACCATTTATTGAAGACTTCAACCAACAAAGAGAAAAAGGAAACCCCAAAAAAATTAAAAATAAAGCTCTACCCATCTCTAATCTAATTTAAAATGCAGTTCTCCCCCTTCCTTCGGCCTTCTCTACTCATTTAACTTCAGTGATGTCAATAGTGTAACCACCTCATCTTTACAGATTCAACATGGATGATACGATCTTTCCCACATATAAGCAGATAAAATCAAGTGTAAAAGATCCTTCTTAATCAAATACATGCATTGCTTGTCCAAATAAAAAAAAAATCATCTGATGCACCATCAGTGCATAACCTTACACTATTAGTAAACAAAGTATCATATCATTGAATTAAGTAGAACACTTAACTTTCAGTAAATGTTTCCCAAAGTTTTTAACCATGTCAAGTGGCATCACATGGTATTGATAGTGTAAAACTCTTTATATTGTGGATCCAAGTTAAATCCTAACAAACATTATTATACCATTAAACTAGCATTCCTCTCCCTGTTTAATTACAGTTTTAAACATATCACTTGGTATATTGATAGTGTAAAACTCTTTATAGTGCGGGATACAACTTCAATCCTAAAAACCATTATTATACCATTAATATAGCATTCCTCTCCCCTTTTATAACAGATGAAATCAGAAGTATGCATATACCTCACAATTGATTCTTTAGGAGGTCTTTCCAATTTTGTAGATCGATTACCAACCCATTCTTTTCTCATTTGATGCCAAGCTATCTCAGCTGCAAGAAAACATAAATGTACTTGAGAACTTTGAACAAGTGATACTAAAGTTAAAAAAACAATCCCTAAACAGAGTCTCACAAGTCATAAGGTCAACATTCAAGAACAATTTTCTGAAGATTTTAGAACCCGTAAGAATATCCCAAATAGGTTCCCACGATCTTTGGTTACATACGTCAATTTTATATAAACTTTACATGCATGTACTACCATGTTTGTAATTGTGAATAATCCATACAGTTAAATTAAAAACACTAGCAATTATTTACCACAATGAATTTTCACATTTTTTATTTTCAACTACATGGGAAAATGAAATCAAACCTCAAAAAAGTAATGTCATACTAAGAAAGTATAAAATGATAAAAATCAGGGTAAACAGAGCAGCTCTTGGGGACTCTGTAAAATTATTCCAATAAAACATTCATACTATGCTACATATTTTAATTTAAAGTTACAAAATAATACAAAGTCCAGAAAGAAATGTTTCAACACTAATTATGAATATTAGTAATAAAACCAGTATTATATATACACTTATAAGGTACAAGAATAGCTGAAACCACGACAGATTTTGCATGCTAACACATGTAAACTCTTCTTTTGTCTTCTAAATTATAAAAAAAAAAAAGTGTAAGAAACGAGCATACCATGGTTAACAAATACTTCTTTCTCAGTGGACTTTTTGCTGGCATCTCGTGATCCCTCCGAAGAACATGTCTGGTGGGCACTTGAACTGCTACCATTGAGTTCCATCTTCTATGGGACAATCAACATGCCTTCTAGGCTACTAATCCACAAACAAAGAAATTAAGTAGAAGGCACGCTGTCAGATAAATCCTTTCACTATTGAAAAATGTGGGCAATTCAATATTTGGGAACTGAAAAGCATGTCAGTTGATGACAGTAATTTAAAATAAAATGGAAAATATTCCACATTCAAAACTAAGAATTAATTCATCTAATTTGAAGTTTCTATTTCTCTGCTATTCACTTTTGAAGCACAACAAGAAATCACCACCGGGGAAAATAAGTTATTTTCAAAGACTGCAGTGTGAGACTCACAACCAAACAATTAGCATATTCAAGAAAACTGACCAAAATAGCTGTTTAGATTATTTAGGATTCATGAAAGACGCCACTTCTCTCTAAGATAAAAAGCATAACCAAATCCAAACAAGAAAATGAAACACTATTTGGAACAGAACAATGCATAGTTACAACTCCTCCTTTTATATTATAAAACATCTGTTTGACTAATACACACTAAAAACACACACCTTAAAGAACAAAAGAAAATAATCAAAGAAACAGATAACAACCACCTTCTCCTTGCTCTCACAAATCTCAGTTTTCAACTCGTATTCACACAAAGTCACATACCAACGCATACACACCCAAAACCTATTCATTAAATTATAAAAAGTACTATCCTTGATTCATTTAATCAATTCTCAGTTGCAAGCAATCTGTCTGTTACTCTTTTCAGTAAGCACACACAGCTATAGCAAAAGATAATCAATTCAGACTCCATGTTCAATATCGGATTAATGCAATGAACAAAAGTAATTAACGGACAATTGAATACAAAGCTGAAGCAACTGGGCAGAAAAATAAAAAACAAAACCAATTCGAATTAAGATTCACAGTGCATTTGATCTTCAATTTTTTACAGCGTTTGGCGTTTACCTACGATGAACGAACGATGATCCTTCCGAAGATTCCTGTACTAGGAGAGAAAAGAGGGAGAAAATAAATAAGTTGAACTGAAACCCTATTGTCTTTCTTTCAAATTTTTGTTCTTATTTCTATGTAAAGTTTAATTTTATTTATTTCGTCAAAGAGTTAATATAATTTTTTTAAGCAAAGTTTCCTTTGATTTATTTTTTTTTCGAAGATTAATATATGATTTAATAGTTGTAAATGACTTAATTTTTTAAGTGATTAACTTGTTTGTTAATTTATTCTTTCAATATAGTTACAAAAATTAATTTGACGTTTTTGTTTTATTCGAGCCAAATATATTTTCATGTACAAATTAATTAAACTTTCTTTCAAAAATATGATGAAATTTTGGTAATCGAAAGAACTCACAAATAATTTTATTGATAAAGCTATTTGTCTAGGGCTCGATCAAAATAAAATAAAAATACAAAAAAAAAAATAGGTAACTGAATCAAACAATAAATTGTTAGTAACAGTTTCTAAAACTAAATACAAGATTTGATTTGTTGTTATTCTTGTTAGGGGAAGGAAAAAAGAGAAAATATTTCAATATTTATTATGTATCATCAAAAGGATGTTGTCACCTGATTACACCTTATATCTCATTTATTTTTTAATTATAGTATTATAATTAATTTGAAATTTAAATTTGATAACTATTGAAATTAATCAGTTAAATCTTAAATAGATTCTGATTTTCTTTATGAAAAAATTAATTTTTATATTTATGGTATTTAAAATTATTGATATTTTTTAGTTTTGGTAACGTTTGTTTAATGATAAGTTAAATTTTTATATTATCTTAAATATTAATGTAATTAATAATTAGTATCTTCAAATAATCTATAACATTAATTTATATCATCATTACACATTTTCTTACCTTTAATAAGTAAATGCTCTTTTAAAATTAAAATAATGATTTTATTAATTTTATCATTTAAATATCATCTATTTTAAATTTAGCCATTTTGGTACTTTAAAATAGCGATTTATAATAAAAAAATTTATTCACAAAATTAAGTAAAACTATCCGTAATAAAATTGTAAAAATTATTTATTTATATTTTCTTTTACATTATAATTTTATATCTTTTTTATGCGAAGGAGATTACACATTGCTTTCAATTTAGTATTTAATAAATTTCAATAAATTACCATTATTCTGCACTTTATCAAGTTTATCTTTTACACGACTATAATATTAAAATTTAACATTTTTTTCAAATTTAGCTATATTTTTAATTAAAATAATTACTTATAATAAAAAGTTACCTAAAAGTTAAATATAAATATTTATAATAAAATCATAAAAATTATTTACATTTATTTTATAATTATAATTTTATTATTATTATTAAAAATAAAAGTGAAAAACCTTGTAGTAATTAATAAAATGTATTATTGTACACAAGTCCTTACCAAATTTATTTTTTAAGTGGTACTTTTTTTAAATTTAACTTTTTTGAATTTTATTATTCTTTTAAAATTTAAATTGTACTTTAAACTACAAATAAATATTATAATAACAAAATATCCAGAAAATAAATAAAAAATATTTATAATAAAATTATAAAAATTATGTATATTTATTTTTATAATAATAGTAAGAAATAAATAATTTTTATTATCATTATAAAAAACGGATACACATAGTTTCCGATAATAATAAGAAGAATTTAATATTTAATTGTAATAAGTAAAAAGTCTATTTAAATCAATTTGAATGTCAAATAGAGTGTGATTTTATATAATATTAAAATCAATTCTAAATTTTATGGACATTTTATAATTATGGTAAATCATTTTAATAACAATTTTTTAAATTTCTTTTAATAATAATAGTAGTAAAATTAAGATTATCTTTTACAAAAATTAAGACATTTAAATTCCATTACCAAACGCATTTAACATTTGTAATCAAAACAATAAATAATTATTAGTGTACGTCACTTTATCCTTTGCATCATTGCTTCAAGTTGTAACCTTCACCCATACAAAAAATTTTATTTTTCAAAAACAGCATACAACCTAAATTCAATTATAACAACGATTTGGTATACTTATCGCAATCTTAAGCTATGCTCTATTTGTATCGACCTTTTACGTGGACCGTCTCATCTAGGTTTCTGACCTGACCAACTTGTCTATACCTTCGGTTGAAACTTCAGTTCAAGTTCACTCAACTAAACCTTCAACTTAAGTCGACTCAGCTTGGCTTTTGTAAGTGGAATGAGAATGAAGTGAAAAGGAGTAAAATTTCAAATTACTTAAATCTTTAATGTTGTGTTTTGATGACATAATTTAGAAGAGTAATTCATTTATTTAAGAACTTTAATTTCTTTACATTAGAATGACTTGTTTGAATTTCTTCAATTTCAATCTAATTACTTTATCCAAAAAAAGTCATTTTAATATGAGATTTTGAATTTTCTTAATAAATGAATTACCCTTCTAAATAAATTTTACCATCCAAAGACAAAAAAAAAAAAACATAATGTGAAGTTACAAGAGTTTAAAGATTAGGACCATACATTAGTTTTGTCCACATGGCGAACGACATTCCACTTAGACACAGTGAATTGCCATGTGAAAAATTTAATTTTATTGATTTTTAAAAAACCCAACAACTTTTTAAATCTTTTAAAAAATTGGAAACTTTTGTTTTCCTCAAGGATTGATTAGGGTTCTTTACTCCTTTTCCATCATTCACCATACTTCTTCTCCACATTCTTAATTTTTCCAAACATTTTCATATCCTTAACAGGGACACCATCTTCCATTCCCTAATTTATCTCACCATTTCACACATTCCATCACTTCTTTATCTTTTTCATTCCTCACATTCATTATCTTCATAGTCACCCATCATCTCTCCAAAGCGCATAGTAGAGGGATATACAACACAAAATGTTGGTGGCAACACAAAAGAACGTAGTGGTATGAAGTGTTTCGTGGATAAAAATAAGCTGGTCACATTTTTGTATTAGGGTTTTAGGGATCTTCGCATTTGGGATCAAAAGCTCCACCTTTGTCCATCCTAGGCCATCAAGGGTATTGTTGGTGCTTGCTGCTCGTTTAGATAAAGCTGCCATTGAAATTGTTCACCCTCGCTATCGTGACAGGTAGCGTCGACCCACTATTCCTTTCTCTTTCTTTATTCTTTGAGCAACCATGGTTTCACCACGAGGACACTCCAAGTATTGCCAACAACTCCCATCTACAAACTGAAGATGTCGTTAGAGTTATAGTCGTTGGAAAGATAATTATTGGCAACAAAGAAGGATGGGTCGAGAATGAGGATGAAACTGATTTTGGATGTCTTGTCCTTGTTGATTTTTTATTTGTTTGATGTATTAGTTTTGGAAATGATGAGTGTGGGTGTTGTGATGATGGAGGATGAAAAAGGACCGTGAAAGGGTTTTTTTTTTGTAGTGTGGTTGTGCTATGTTTTATTTGGATCCCGTGGTTGAAGATGAAATTGATAATTTTGTAGTGGATAGGCTCCAATGGAGATGAATATGTGTTGGAAGGGATGAAGAATTGTCTGTTGGTTAGAGGAATAAGAACAGTATTTTTGGTGGTTTGGGATTCTTTCATGAAGGCAAAAAATTATTTATATTTCAATTTTAAAAATGAAAATAATGGAAGTAATTTAAAGCAATAAAAAATAAATAGTTTTCATTGAATAAAATTTTATTAAACATGTGTCAGCAACGTGTACGCTTACGTGTCAGCGAGAGAAGTGTCTAAGTAGAACGTCGTTTGCCACGTTGGCAAAATTTTAACGTTGTCCAAATTCAGGGACCAAAACCATCACTTTTGAAAGCACGAGGACCAAAATAGTTTAGAGTTCTGCACAGAAATCATTTCCAATTTTGCATAATAATATTGAGATCAAAAACATATTTCACCCGAACAAATTATAAAATTATAAAATGTGAAAGGTGTCACTTTTATTCCTAAAAAATATTTTGAAGCATCCAAATCTTTGAAGTTTAATTAATGGCAAAAGCTTCTTTTTGAGAAGTGAAATAAGCAATGTGTCAACTCCTATAATTATAACATCAATAACATAAACAAATAAAATAATTATTGTTGATCAAATGCTTACCATTAGGTAAAAAGTTAAGCTCATAACCTTTATGCAACTTTTTCTATTTAAGAGTGTAACAAATCTAATGTATTTACTTATATGTTTAGTTTCAATAAGATGGAACAATATGTATATACATCTATTAAGAATTCATACATAAGTAAGAAATGAGAAGGTTGAATGACATATAAAAAAATCATAAAATTTGATGTTAAAAAGTCATAATATTCGTTGGATTTATTCAATATGATCCCTCTATTGTTTATATCCTCAATTTAGTCCCTATTTTATTTAAAATGATTCAATGTGATCATTCTCGTTAAATCAATGTTAACATCATTTGGAAGGTGACCACATTTGTCAGTGTGTTGCTTTTTTTTTAATTTTCTTTGTTTTCTTAGTTTCTTTTTTTGAGTTTTTTTTTCTTCTTCCTCTTCTTCTCCAAATGCATTGTGACATCCATTCTCCATCTCTTTTCTCCATTGTCAACACTCAATTTCTTTCGGGTAGCAATGATAAAAAAAAATAAGGAGTAGAACTAGCTTGAAAAAAAGGAAAAAAATATAATAAAAATTTGAGAAGGAATATAAGCATTTATACTTTTATTTTATTTTATTTTTTATTATTTTGTTTCATTTTGTTTTGTTTTATTTTATTTTATTTCAGTCTAATGTATTTTGTAGTATTGTATTGTATTTTATTTTTTTGTTTATTTTATTTTATCTTATTTTGTTCTTATTTTAATTTGATTTTTAAAAGAAAAATAATGAAAAAAAGAGAGGGTGAAACTCATGATTGAAATGAAATGGAAAGACATGTTCCTGCACACGCCACTAGTAATTTTCTCTCAGCAAGTTTATGCCTTTTCTTTGGGTGAATGCCAGCATGCACATGTCTACACTTTTGTAAATTTGTGTACAAGAATGGAAACTGCATATGCTTGTAGTGATGGACGCGAGGTAGGGTGGCTGAGTTGTAGGAAGCAACAACCACTTTCCCCCGTAACATAGTTGATGATGTGTGAGAATAGTCTAAGTGTGAGTCAAAAAGTTCCATATTGGATAGAAAAGACAAAGTTAAACACTATATAAGAATAAAGACCCATAACAACATTGCCTTAAGGTTTTGGTGTAAAAGTGGTGTCTAAGGTCTTATATGTGTAAGACTAATGTCATATAACCAT
>Ga0214545_1012101_pt1 | contig 11496 bp, 7 predicted proteins | sample CNSS4metaG_FD_160064 | JGI IMG/M metagenome (GOLD analysis project Ga0214545, IMG submission 160064) | Root nodule microbial communities from cowpea collected in UCLA plant growth center, Los Angeles, California, USA - CNSS4 | ecosystem: Host-associated > Plants > Roots > Nodule | place: USA... | reverse complement strand
AAAAATTAAATTTGGTTTTAATTTGGAGAGGGACCAAATTGGTTAATGTTAACAAAAATTGGGACCTAATTGAACAAAAATAACAAATATAGGGACCAAATTGAATTTAGAACATTGACTTTGACACGTGGCATGCTATTGGGTTGACACGTAGACATTTAAAAAAAATTTTAAAAAATTTAAATTTTTTTTAAAAAAAATTCAAAAAAACCACGAAGTGACACGTGGCACACTCCTAGGTTGACACGTGTACATTTAAAAAAATTAACAAAATTTAAAAAAAAAATTAAAATTAAAAAAATAAAAATAAAAATAAAAAAAATTCAAAAAAACCACGAAGTGACACGTGGCAGTCACTGTTCATGGCCGTTAATGATTTAAACGGTGTTAGCAAAAAAGGACCCAATTGAACAAAATTGACGAAAATTGGGACCTATTTGAACACAAAACCAAAATTAGGACTTGTTTAAAAAAACTTGACGAAAATTGGGACCAAAAAGATATTTTAACCTATTTTTAATGTTCAGTAGAAAACAACACTAAAAAAAACTAGTAAAAAATATGAACTCTTAACTACACCAGTGCAGAGAAAGGTTTTGGTCGCGATTATTTTGACTATTTGGCTTCGGTTAAAGACCCGAGGCATATCTAGCCGAGTCAAAAAGGGATGAGCTTTCTGCCTCGGTTATGACCCGAGGCATATTTCTCCATTACTGCCTCGGTTATGGAGGGAATTGAGGCATAATATGCATTAAAAATAAAAAAAATCAAACGGTTGCCTCCCTAATAGGATTTCTCCAGTTCCTCTTAGCAGTTCTTGCCTAAAGAACGCTGCAAACATTCGCACCTTTGAAGCCACAAATTTGCGATGCTAACCATCACGCTACACCTCACGACTTTGAAGCCACAGGTCTGTGACGCCAACCATCACGCTACACCTAACGACTTTGAAGCCACAGATCTGCAACGCCAACCATCACGCTGCACCTCGCGACTCAACCAGAAAATGCAAACACCATCAGATCTGCACCTACATCGTGAAGCACATCAACCACCTTCACACAACCTGCAAAAAGAATGTCCAAAACACCATAACAGATTGCGCCTGAGATGAGAAACCACAGAACGAAGAACGACGCACTAGAACAAAAAACGACGCATCTGCACCATTAGCTTGCGAACGAACCAGAACCGCAAACCATCAAACCTCCATGTGCGTCACCTTCGAAAGAAAGTAAAACGAAAGAAAGTTTGTGTGATTGCATGTTGGATCTGAGATGTTGGTGTGAAAGAAAGTTTGGAACTTTAAGAGGATTGGGTCAAAAACCTTGAGAGAAGAAGAAGAACATGATGCAGAGAAAATGGGAAGAAGAACCTCACGAGTAGAGAAGAAGACGAAGTGGTGATTTTTGTGATTTGGGTTTTTATTTTAACCTAACTATTCTTCCTCGGTTTAATTAAAAACCGGGGCATAAAACCATTTTCTGCCCCGGCTCCTGGACAACTGAGGTATAATCTTTTTCGTTCAAAATGAAAAATTAAAAATAGCGGGAAAGTTGACATTTTTGGGAGGACCTTTTGGCACCGGTTTTTTTTGAACTGAAGCCTATAACCCCTTTTGGCCTCGGGTTTTTCTTGAACCGAGGCATAAAAGTTGCCTGAAATTGCAAAAATGCCATTACGCCGTTATATGCTTCGGTTCCTTGCCAACCGAGGCCTATAAGGCGAGGTAAAAATGCAATTCTGCACTAGTGCTATCACCACGTTACATTCATTTTTTAAAACTTCTCTTATAATTGACTACATTACCTTCATATGTTGACTAATTAAACAACATTTTTGCATACATTTTATTAAAATTCATTAATAAAACTATTGATTCATTATACAATAGGATATTAACAATAAAAATTAAGTCAATAGTTTTAAGTAATATATTATTTTAGAATCTATTATTTATTAGTATTTCAGAAAACACAATTACTAACTATATCACTAGTGCAGTAAGGGCTTTTGGCCCCGGTTATTTTTGATATTCTGCCCCGGTTCTAGAACCGAGGCATATTGGGGTGAGGCAAAAAAGGGTGGTTTTTGGCCTCGGGTGTCAACCAAAGCCATAGGGGGTACTTTTCTGCCTCGGTTCTCTAAGGACCCAAAGCCATAGGGGTACTTTGCTCGCACCACCATTAGCACTGCTGCGCTCATCCTTGCCATCGAGATTGTCGGCAAACGCTGTCGCGGCCAGACCTTCACCAGCACTAAACGAGCAACCCACCGCGATGCTCAGACCCATGCTACCACTGCACGGTCTGAATGCGACAACGACAAACCACCATGAACCAGTAGAGCCAAGAGATCTAGAGATCCAGCACCTCCACCGCCGTTCGAAGCATAACTTCAAGCCACTGTTGCGGGCAACCCTACCACTGTGTCGCCATCACCACCGCAAACAAAGGAAGAGGGTGACCACCAAATCACGCCTTTGCCGTGAGCCGCGAGCACGCCTCCTTCGCCAATGACGAACCAAACACCACCGCATGAGAAAACAAAGACGAGAATGCCTCCACCGCGCGTAAAGTGTTCACTCAGGGACGAAGGTGAATAGTGCGAAGTCGCGAATTTGGGAACCTAAATAGGGCATATGGCCTCGGTTCAATTAATAACCGAGGCCTAAAGTCCCTTTATGGCCTCGGTCAATAAAGACCCGAAGCCAAATGTGACGGCGTTGGTGACATTTTTGAAATTAGGGTGACTGGCTGACTTATAGGCCTCGGTTCTTTTTTAACCGAGGCCAAAAACCTCTTCATATTGCCTCGGTTCAAAAACACCCAAAGCCAAAAGTGCTGACGCTGATGGCATTTTTGAAATTTTGGTTACTGGGCTACCTTATAGGCTTCGGTTCTTTTGCAACCGAGGCCTAAAACCTCTTACTACGCCGGTTTTGCACACACCCGAGACAATATAGTTGGATGAAATTGCAAAATTGCCACCGCCTCCTTATAGGCTTCGGTTTTGCTATAACCGAGGCCTATAAGGCGAAGTAAAATGTCAAATCTGCACTAGTGTATATTTAAAGTTATAAATATTGATTAACTAACATATTCGTAATTATTTTTAAGAATTATTTTGCAAAAGTATTTTACTTCAAAATATGAATATCCATTTTTTTTGAATTTATTTGTTTTCAAAAAAATATTTCTACATTATATATTACTTCAACATAAATTCTTACAATATAAAAAATCAAACTAAACAAATCAATTTTTTTTGCCATTTTAATATTTAGTTTTATAAATAAAAGAAAAAGTAAAACAAATTAAAAAAATTAGTACAGAATTCGGGAATTTGTTTTGCCATTTTAATATTTAGTTTTATAAATAAAAGAAAAAGCAAAACAAATTAAAAAAAATCAGTACAGAATTCGGTTTCCCGAGAATCTAATTCCGACGGGTAAAAAGCAAAATAAAAAGGTAGCCCTATTCAGATGATAAACATAGTCTTTCAACTTATTTTATACCTTAACGAAAATATTCGTCATGCTTATCACGTGAGAGAATGTTTTTGTCTTCTGTTTATCAAGATGATTTTTTAAAGTACATGTCAACATGAAGGTCTACTACAATGAGTTAAAGATACATTTTTCTCATAAACTGTTCCTGCGGAGAACAATTAAGATGAGTTAGGCACAAGTGTCACCTTACCATGTAGTCCGCTATCTCTTCAGTCGGTCTCTCCCCGGTTGATACATGTCAACTTGAACCCAAGAGGGGTTACCTGCAGAAGTGTCTCCGAAGCTCAAGTAAGTCAAAGCTCTCAGAGAGTCAAATTAGTGATTAATGAATGCGTACCTTTAATTTGTGGGGTCCATGCGTATTTATAGAGTATTAATGATGTTCGTTTACCTAATGGGATGGGCCTTGGTTTGGGCCCTAGCCTAGGTTATGAGTGGGCCTGGGCCCTAACCCAGGCCCCTCAAGGTCTATCGAACGCGGGGACCTCCATCTTACTAAGTCTTCGAGGGCGATCTGATCCATTTATTTCTTGGCTTATCAGATGTCGTCCTTGGCCGTGTACTATCTGTGTTGGCCATTTTGTTGTTACTTTAGCCTTTGTTCATTTAAATTCGAGACCATGGCGGCCCAGGTCGTGTACTTGGGTTGTCTCTGGCATGTTCATGAGGTTTATCGTTTATATGGTTAAGTCGACCAGGTCCGGTATAAGTTAGATTTACTCGGCCTAGGCTGAATATTGGCTGCCTTGATGTATTTCTTACTTATTTGATTGAGTTCGGTTAGGTGTGGTACATAAACCATTCTAACAAAAATTGTCAATTTGGCTCAATTCATAGGCCTTGGCCCTAAGCCATTTGGATTAGGGCTAAAAAAGCTCATAGGGTGAAAATTTCCCGAATTAAAAAAGTTCATAGGGCCAAAAAGCCTAAAAAAACCACGTGGGACTTCACCAACCCATGGACATTATTTTTAAACATAAAATTTAAAGTATATTATTAAACCTTCGGTTTAGACTGCCCTGTCTTGGCCTCTAGATAAATCGGTCGAAGTCAACCTTTGACCCAGGTTGACCCATCTCGAACTTCAGCCTAGGTCGGATTGAGTCGACCTTTGGACGGAGGCAGCTTGACTAGTCTCGACCTTAGACCTGGTTCACATTAGTCTCGACCTTCGACCCAGACTGGCCCATCTTGACTATCGACATGATGCGTGACCCATCTCGACATTTAGTTTGTGCAAACCTGTTTGGACCTTTAGCTAAGGGAAGGGCCAAATTTGGGCTGAGGACGACTTGGCCGAATTTCAGTCAGGGTCACAAGGTTGAATTTGTCCAAACTTTAGTCGAGGTAAACTCAGCTGAATTAGACCAAATTTGGCTGAGGCCATTTTGGTGGAATTTTGGGTTGTGTGGACTTAGTCAAATTTGGCTAAATTTCAAGCATGGCAGACTCAGCTGAATTTCAAGCAGGGAAACTCAGCTAATTTCTACTAGGACTTGCCTGGCTGAATTTCAGTAGAGGCCAAAATTCAACCGACTTAGTTGAATGCGACAAAATTTCAATTGGGGAAAACTCGGCCAAAACTACTGGTTTCAACCGAAATTCGATTAAGACTAACTAGGACAAATTGGGAGGGAGCTGATTCTACTGAATTTAGCCAAATTTTAGTCGAGGCCGACTCAATTGAATTCGACTAGTTTTTGGTCAGGGTAGTGTGAATCGTAATTCAGTCGTTGTCGGATAATCCAAAATTCGAGTGGGTCATGCTTAGTTGAATTCATGCGGGTTTGGATTGACGAATTCGATTGGGCCTATCTCAATCTTTGTTTAGGGCCAGCTCGTCTCGACCATCAACTCGGGTCGACCTATCTCGACCTTTGGTCCAAATAGGCTCTTCTCAATCTTCAATTTGGACTAGGGATGATAATGAGTACCCACTAAAAAAATATTCGTGAGCTTTTTAAATATTGCACATGTTGTTCATGTTGTTAGTTAGTTGTTTTAGCTTCCACAACAGTTCATTGGGGTATTATTCTTCGTATTCTCAGGTATCTTCGTGACACTTTGTTTCAGTCTCTTTTGCTTTCTTCTTCGTCATCTTTAGACTTGCATGCCTATTGTGATGCGTTTTGGAATGATGATCCTAATGATCGGAAATCCATTACTGGGTGGTGTATTTTTCTTGACAATTCGCTTATATCGTGGAAGAGTAAGAAACAAGATGTTACATCTCGATCGTCCACAGAAGCTGAGTATCGCGCCATGGCTTCGACTGTGTTGGTTACTTGCAAATATGCGTGTCTATTTGAAATATCCTATGTCTTTATGGTGTGCCAATAAAAGTGTTATATATTCTTATTGCTCGAATTCTGTTTTTCATGAACGAACCAAGCATATTAAACCAGATTGTCATTTTACTCATCATCATCTTTAACTTGATACTATATATATCTTTACCATTTGTTCCTTCGACTCTACAGATTGAAGATATATTTACCAAGCTGCATTTTGTTTTACGCTTTCATTTTTAATTTGACAAATTTTCAATACATTTAGCCGTAACATTTTGAGTTTGAGTTTTACAGTTAACTTTATACACACATACATATATATATATATATATATATATATATATATATATATATATATATATATATATATATATATATATATATATATATATATATATATATATATTATTTTATATATATAACACATTTCATAACATTTTATACACATTCAATACTATACTATCTCCTTCTTCGTATATTTCTTTGTTTTTTACCTCTTTCTCTCCTAAAAATAATTCCTAATTGTAAAAGTTAATAAAAGTAATATATTATAAATAATTTAGTATATTTTATCGACGTATCATAAACGAAAATTAAATTATCTCCACTGACTAAGGTCTTAAGTCGCCACTACTCTAAAACATATTACTTATGTCTTTCACGTTCATTTTTTATTTCTTTTCATGCACAGCCCGAGACGCACAACACTAAATCATAGAATAAAACAAGAAAAAGCAAAGGCAAAGGTTTCTATTTCTGAAATTCATTTTATCTTTCTCGCGTAGCTAAAAGACATTATAAACATATTATAATTCATGCATGTTTTACACTTTTAAGGATTAAACTACTAAGGTAAGCTTTGTATAATTTAGGTATCGTAAATTCACCTTATTTCTAGTCTCCAACCCAGAAAAAGTAAACCCAGAACATATAAAGTATAATATGTGGTGGCTTATATGGGTTTGTTGATTTTGTTTATGCGCCATGTTGCTCTGTCCATGTAAATCGGAGGTCTTGTTCGGAAGTAAAGCACAAACGTGAGAGGAAACCAACCATGGCTTCGAACATCATTCTCTTCACCGATTTCCTCGGAGCTGGAATCACAGTAGCATTAATCTTCTTCTTCATCTTCACAACGTCAAGAACTTTCTTCTTTTTCTCTTTTTCTCTTTGCGGTTTCCTCAACTGAACGTTGCTTATATATAATGCATACATAACGTAGGAACAGCACTGGGATGTTTCCTAACGTGGGAACAGCTGGCGAGTGAAGATACATATGGTCCCAAAATGAGCTTAAGCTAGAAAGTGAAGTGTGAAACTGGGATTTATAATTATAAGCCAAATTCCAACAGGATACTTTTCTATATGTGTGAATGATAATGACCGATTCAGTGCAATTAATTCCACAACTTATTTAGATCATGTTTGAAAAACAAAATATCATGACATCTTTGTAATTTTATAATATTTAAAAAGTTGCAAGATTAGTTGTTTTTCACATTTTATTTTAGAAAACCAACTACATAAAACACACCATTTTGATATACAACGAAAACTTTTCTTCTCGAATTCGTGGACGACCAATTTACAAATGGGTCATACACATGAAAAAGTTTAAAGGAATAGTTTTTTTTTTTAATTTTTTAATCATGATATTGGCATGCATTATTTATCGTAGAAATGTATTTTTTCTTTAAGTTAATTTTAAACTCTTTTTAACATAAATAAAAACACATATTCGGTTATTATTAATTTTTTTAACTATAATCATATGATTTAGTTGTTTATATTTTTTATAACTTTATTCTTATAATTGTATTAACCTCTTATAAACAATAAAAATTTATTATTAAATGAACACGATATTGTTACTTTTTATAGCATAACACTAAATATTAGGTTATATTTGCTTAGAATTTTTATGTATACTTTAAATAGTCAGAACCTATAAAAGGAAGTGCTATTAATATTGATTTGATTACGGTTCATATAACGTCCCTTTTAAATAATAACATAATTAAATGAAATATCACACATAATAATAAAAGAACATTGTTATGGAGTGAAAATATCACTCCTTACAGTTATCCAAAATACTTGGAACAGGAAACTGGGGTACACCACGATGCTATTAACAAAATAGAATAAGGATCCAACAGTATTCAAAATAAATGCTCAGAGAGCAAGGTATACATGGGCTACAGCCCTAAAAGAAAAAAACTCGAAGATAAGAGGACCCGACCCAAGACAAGCTAAGCCACGGAATCTCCATCATCCTGATGACCACGAGGAGTTCTCACATATGCTCACATCAATAAATTGATGATCATCGCAAAAGGAGGAAACCACACACAGAACACACAAACAAACAAAAAAGGGTAAGTTAGAGTAAAAAGGTTTTTATCATGCAATTGAACATACAATTTAAAAGTCAAGCGTACATAAATCCACAAAGCATATAATGACCGACAAACAAAACACTCAGACTCAAAGACATGATTATCCAGATACATATAATCAGTCAAATTCACTAGATGCTTGCACTTGTGATAGCCTCTACTGTTGTAAAGCCATTGCCAATAGGTTTAACCCTACCACGCACAAGGTTAGTCTTCAAACATCTAAGGCCATTATCCTGCCAAAGACTAAGGCCTTCTGCTACTCTCACCACTTGAGTCAGTACACTTTATGTGAGACTAACTGACTCTTTAAAGTGTTAGGATGCAATCCTTACTAAATTATATAATGAGACACCACCACGAACCTTCGTGAAATTACGTCCTAACCATGAGGCTCCACCTTGAGCTCCCACTAACAACGATCATGGAATTACGTCCTGACCAATGAGGCACCACCATGAGATCTCACCTAGAGAATCATGGAATTACATCGTAAACCACACCAAAATCATGTCTCACCAACCAAACATAAAGTTTTCATGCATACTAATTCCATGCCAACATTTATACCCAACCATCCAATCGACTTCCATACAAAAATCAAACCAAACTCATCATTTCCAACCCATTATGTCATATATAATACATACAAGGCATCGTACATGACTTTGTAAAGTAGCACACCAACCAAACATTAGAAAACATACATTGAACCAATCAACACTATCAATCTAGCTCAGACGAAAGAGCTTTCGCTCAGGAGAGGAACCCCTCGCTCAAGCTACCAGATCTCGCCTGGGCGAGATTGCAACAGTGGGCACGTTGAGGTCTCGCTCAGGCTAGCCCATATCACTTAGGCGAGACTACTCTCGCTCAGGCGCATGGACTTCGCTTAGGCGAGCCCTCGAAACAGAGAAGGGGTGAGCTATTGTTGTTCTCGCTCAGGCGAGAGCTCCTCGCTTAAGCGAGAGCTTTCATTTTGAGCAAACACCCGCTTGCTTGGGCGAGTTCAGTAGAACTCAACAGTTCCCCTGCGCGCCAAAACAGATTCAATCCATTCCAACAGTAGAAACAACATATTTTCACGCAACCAACAACATATATCAAGCACCCAACATGTAAAATCAACCAAACAGACATATGAACTTGAAAACAGTAAAACCCAAGCTTCCCTTACTTTATCAATAGCTATTGTGAGGGGGTTTAAGCAAGCATAATGGTACTACAGCTCGAAAAATAGCTTCGTAAGTTGGAAGCACAGATACAAGAGCAAGAATGAGTCTGTAAGGATGACTCAAGACATAACAATGCAACTGGCAAAGGAAAAGAGAAGAGAAGAGTGAAGTCTAACTTACATGAGGGAAACACACTACAAACTTGGAGAAAAAAAGGCTCTCACTCAAACCCTAGCAGAGCACTATTGAGAGAAAATGAGCGTAAGCAAGGTATTGTTTTTGCAAAGTGAGCTGAAATGAGAGGGTTAGGGTTGTTTAGGGTCTTGGACACCCTATGGGCCAGCTTTAGACCCAACTGATTAGGGTAAGCCTTTAAAATTAGGGTAGAAAATAAAGTGGGCCTTACAGTTCGTTAATGGTTTTAATTTGATTACATTTTAATATTCTATTTAATTTTAAAATCCCTTTTTATTTAACTAATACCATTTGAGAAAATAGACAAAAGACAATGCCTTAAACACTGCACAATAGGGGAGTAATAGAAAAATAACATTTAGAATATTTGGAGGTTCAAATACTCTTATGTTTTGAGTATTTCAAAAGTACAAAGTCTTCCCTGGTGATAATTGCAAGAAAAAAGTAATTTCAAAATTGTATTTATGATATGACTTTAATGTTATGTGCTGCAGTACCCAAAGGCTAAATGACCTTGGAGAAGAGCCTAGGTCGTTTCCCCTTTGCATCTTGATCAAAAAGTTTGAAGGGACCAAAATAAAATATTTAAATTTTATATATTTAATTATTATTACTAATATAACAAAAGTATATATAATTTAGTATTGAAATTCTTATATGTTTTTCCTTAAAAAAAATTATAGTTTTGAAATTGTATTTGATATGAAACTCATGTGAATTAAGTTTTTCCAATTTTATATCTTTCCCTATCTATTTCCATATTTAAGAACGTTTTTCTTATAATAAATTATGAAAATATAAAACATTCTGTCTATAATTCAAAAGAATTAATATGAAACTTCTCAGTTATAATTATTTGAATATTAAGAAATGGTTCTCTAATTCAACAATTGAATTCCTAGTATCATGCTTGAATATAGGTGAACAATTAAATTTGTATTGTTTTTATCTTCAATGGTATCTTCCATTTTATCACTTTCAAAAAATGAATCTATTATTTTATTTTTCATCAATATACCTATTTTAAAAAATAAGACTAAAAAATAATTTATAAAATCTAAGAAAAAATTGAGAGACGTAATTACTAAAAAAAAAATATGATAATCAAGTCATATTTAAGAAATGGTCATGAAAAAACATATAGTATATAACTTTTCTTTTTATATTCATAAAAAAATAAATATACAGAAAACTCATAAGATGAAAAAAAACTAAATATCAAACTAATATTTTTCTATTAAGAGAAATGAGGGACTTACCTTTTTTATCTTAAAAGAGAACAAATGAGAAATAAGAGCGAGAGATGAATTTATGTCTAACTTTCTATTTCTTTTTTAAAACAAAAAACAAAAGAAGAGATGTAAGAATACAATACAGAAGAAACTTGAAATGAGATAGAACAAAAAAAAATATCTCAATGCATTTTATTATTCTTTATTATGTTTAATTTTTTATTTTATTATTTATTAATATCAAATATTATATTTTATAAAAAAATAAAAATTAATCTAGAAAATTAAAAAAAAAATCTTGGGGGGCCATGGCGCCCCTACGGACCTTCTAAGGTTCTCAACTAGCAGACATGTAATATATTGCCTTTGTCTAGCTAGTAATTTGTACATGTCTTTGTACATGTATTTATTTTTTGTTTTCTTGTTTGCTTTTGGTCTTTGTTGCTGCTTGTACTTGTAATAAATTTGGTTCACTTTTTGAAATGAGTGCTTATCTGTTTTGAAATCACTAATCCTATAGGAAATGAGTGGTTATCTATTTGCCAAGGATTGCTAGTGCAACCAATGTGATGAAGGATTGACCCCAACCAAGGATGGAGGCACATGCTTAAAAAGACTAAGCATGTTTAGAAAGGAAGTTCACTAATCCTTCATCCCTTTCATTTGTGTTTGTTATTTTTGATTCCCTAAGTT
>Ga0214545_1012100_pt1 | contig 11496 bp, 6 predicted proteins | sample CNSS4metaG_FD_160064 | JGI IMG/M metagenome (GOLD analysis project Ga0214545, IMG submission 160064) | Root nodule microbial communities from cowpea collected in UCLA plant growth center, Los Angeles, California, USA - CNSS4 | ecosystem: Host-associated > Plants > Roots > Nodule | place: USA... | reverse complement strand
AATATATATTATTTTTTATATATATATATATATATATATATATATATATATATTTTGACCTTTACTAGGAGAGGAAAGACATTACTAATTATGAGATGAAGGAAAAAGTAACAGGTCTGAAAATCAATTCATGTATGGATTCATGATAACACTTGCAACAAAATAATGTCTTTTACAACAATGCATTATGTTCTCATCAAACTAGTTTACTCTGGTGAAAATAGTTACATATATAATAATTTAAAAATTATTTAATCAAAATATAATTTACCCAGAAGGGAATACTCCTCACATTTATACTTTTATCTAGATTTTTAATTTTTACAAAACATAAAATATACTCGATGCAATATGAAAATTGTCAAGGGACATGCCATTTTTAATGTAAGCATCAACACCTTAAATTATTTTCTACAAATCCTGCACAGGGGAAATTTTTAATAAAAGAATAATTTAAACAAGATATCAATCCACAGATGTTTTAAAAAAAAACAATTTTACTTAGTTCATACTTCAACATAAACCCAAGTCTTTAGAGATTGAGACCAAAGGCAAACTATTTTCATGAATAAAATCTCAACAAATAAATAAAAGTATCTAATGTCAATGATTCAATGCGGGCAACAATCAACATCTAAAATTTCAACCAAGGAAACTATGTACAGAAAACAACATACCCTTAAAAGGATAAATATTAAATACAGTCAGATACTATACCAATAAAAGTACACAAATGATGCCCCTTGTCCAGCAACAGTTAAATTACAAGGTGCTTTCTGTCACATAAATCTGATGCCTATATAGAAAGCATAATAACTTTAAAAAAACATAAACTCTAGTTTTCCTTACCTCAAATGGAGCTAAACGTTCTTAAGAACTCTTGGTAGAAGAGAACCAAGACCAATAACAGCTTAATGAGCTGAAAACAAACGCACGAGCACGAAAAAGAACTTAGATTTGATAGAGATTAAGGTAGGACCAGAACTTAGGAGCTGAAAATAAAAGGAAGCAAGGGAAGGAATCAACTTACATGGTAGAAAGATGTTTCAACTATAGAAATCAAGGAACTTGTTCAAGCCCTAACAGAGCTTTCTGCTTTAGCATAAGAGAAACAAAGAGGACTATTTTTTATAAAAGTAGCAGAATGAAGAGTAAGTGACTGTGAGAGGGTCTTGAGAGTCCAAAATAAGCTGAACTTGGACCCTTAAATAGTTAAATCCAACCTCTCTTTAAAAGTTTAAAATAGAAAAAGAAGTCTCACGATATCAAACTTAAATTATAAAATATTTCATCTTTATAGTTTATAAATGTTATGTAAAAAATCTTCTGATTGGACTTGATTTATTAGTGGACGCATCTTTTGTTTTCGGCATCACATTCCAGACACCTAATTCTAGGGTACATTTTTTCTTGGTAAAACCAATCTTTCACATTTCTACATGTACAATGTGAACGTGATAATGGCAGACCCAAAATTTGCATTATTTTTCAACATTCTCTTTCAACGCAATCTTGAATTGAAACCCATCTTTTCTTTTCACTTCATCACTTCACACTTACTTCTTTTCCCATCATCTACTGTATTACTTTTTTTTTACTAGTCTCTATATTTTAAAAGATTCATATTTTTGTCTAATTTTTAATATTACGTACTTTAATTAATTAATTAAATTATTTCTTGATAATACATTAATTAAGTATATTAAAAAGTTAAATAAAAATTATATATGCTTTAAAAATTGTAGCTAAAACAGTATTAAAATTAAAGTAAGAGAGATAAAAGAAAAAATAAAGTAGTACTACAAAAATACAATTCGACATCTCGTTACAAAGGTAATGATAGTTGTCTGGGTCACAATCATGCCTTACTTTATGTTTCGTTTTCTATGTTGTTCCTTTCGTATTAATTTCCTTGCATTTATTATCTTACCTATCCTAATACTGCACAAAAAGCTTATTCTTATCTACATAAATGAATTTTGTATTTATCGTTGCTGGTTTGAATAAAAGCCTCAATTCTACAAGGTCATAATTTTCGGTTTCAATTGGATCAATTTATGGGGAGAAAACAATTTGTTATATAAGCTTAGAGTGTGATTAGGGTAGGGATGTAAAAGAATCCCAAACATCTAATAGGTAAAAATACTATAATATTTAATTGGTACAGCTCATTCAAATTTGTATTACATTAACATTTATCAGTAAATAATTTGATTTGACTTTAAAAATATTTTTTAAAGTAAGGTTAGTAACCCTTTGTCATCCTATATTATTAAGTCATTATTTTTTAACTTGATTAAAACAAAGTTAATGGACTTTCTAATTTAGAATTATGAAAGAACAGCACGTGACTCATATTTGGGAGAGAAAAACTAAGTATGAAATGAGACACAAATGATTTCCTTATTTTATTCTTTGAATAAAACATACCTATCTTTCATACCAAATCTCCTCGTACAACCATTCCAGCTTTCGTGTTTGGCCATGTTTGCATACTTTTGGCAGTGGGCCATCCCTACTAAATATGAAATTTGCTGGGACCAATTATTGTGGGCTTCATTTTCTTTTACATTATTTTTTATAATTATTTAATTATTATATCATCAATTTTGTTATAACCTCATGATTTTTTAGTTTTCATCAATCAGAATCTGTATGTCAATGAGTGCAGTCTTATTATTTATTTTAGAAAGTTAAGAAAAATATTTGTATTTATTTCAGAGTCCATCGCTCGTCACCGTAGAAAAAGAATACGAGAGTATTTGAATAAGTTTTTTCTAATATTTCATTAAGAGATTTATAAATAAAAGTAATATTTAAGTAAAAAATTTGATAATTAGAATAAAGTTTAATAAAATCCTCTTTTCGTACTGATATGATTAGTTAACGTACTTAATTGAATGCTAATTTAAACAATTATCAAAATATGCAATCAGTTGTAATTTTTATTTGAATTCCCAAAATTGAAAACGTTTGATGAAGATTAACTTACTAAAATATGTATTACATTTCGCGGCATGTATTACATCATTTAAAAATATTATATTACTATTGACAATATAGTTCATTACTTTTAATATTGCTCAAAATAGGTTTTTCAAACTCAAATTAATTAAATAATTTCCACAATTATTTATGGTAAAGGATATATCAAATAAATTTATTATTTTATATTAACAGTGGAATGTTAGAAATGTTTAATTGTAAAATTTTAGTTTATATATTACAGTTAACACATAAAATAAAATAAAATAAATAATTATATTACATTTGAATTTAAATATTGTCTTGACTCTCATAATTTTAAAGGCATCTTTTGTAGTCTTTAGCAATCCTTTTTTACATTACAGTAGACGTTTCAATTAAATCCGCATTCATTTAAATTTGTATTTGAAAACAGAAAATTATCGGATCCATAATTTTATAATTTTATTTTAAAAAAAAGATAACATAAAGTCATTTTATAACTATTTACAATTTCTTTGCGTGTGATTGTTGATTGATCATTTTATATAAAATGTGACGAAGGATGAAAAGCATACTCTTAGCTTGATTTAAATGATTCGATAAGCAATACTTTACATGGACTACTGCAGTTTGGATTGTTTTAACAAAACAATAATATCTAAACACTGATTGATAATCATTCCGATGTAGACCTTGACTCATCTTTTGCAAGACAATTGCTTCTTCAATTACTTTTTCTTTTTCAAATATAGAATTTATTCTATGACCTACTTAATATATATTTTTATTTAAACTAGGTTTTAGGAAATAATTTTGTTTTTAAAAATATCTTTCAATTTTAAAAATTAGTTATGATTTTAGAATTATAAATATATTTTATACTGTTACATTTTGATATATATATAATAGTTTTCATAATCTTTAAAAAAATTTAACTATTATATATTGTAATTATATAATTCTTAAAATTTCATAAGTCTACGTTCCAATTAAGTTAGTATCAAACTTTTCAGACCAAAATTAGAACTTAAGCGAATGTTTGCTCTATTCAGTTGTTTTTCTGGATGGGTTATTCATATAATCTTGGGTATATATTTTTTTTCTTATTAATAATTTGTGTAAAAAAATTAACAATTTAGGTGGGTTGAGTTTTAAAAATTCATCGAGATCATGGTATACCTCAAAGTTCAACTTATTTACCGAGTTTTACTGTAAGAGATTTCGTATGAACAAGACAATGAAATATGGCATGAATTTTAGTAACATTTTGGGTCGGTGTTTTACTATTTTTTGTTTCAATGAATAAAGTTTACTTGGTTTTAAAGTTTAGTTTTAAACTAAATTAAATTTAGTCAATAAAATAAATTGAGTAAAATAAAGTCAAAATGTATCCAGCATCAAATTCAGAGCATGTGGGTAAGAAAAAAGTGTTGCTACTGTTTAACAATTCGTGTCTGTCATTTTGCTGGCTAAGATAAGTTACTGTTTCACAATGGTCCGTGCCCTTTTCCCTTGGGAGCTTTTCTTGGGCTTATTCTCATCACTATACTTGTATTGACTTTCGGCCTTCGCGACTTCTTCCTGCACCCTATAATTGTTTTTCCAGCACCCCCAAAATTTTTGAAATAGTCAAATTAACCTTTGATTTTGACCAAGGTAAAAACCCTATTTCTTACATTTTCTTTCTCTTTTAGCGCCCCTGCACCTCCCATTTTCTCTCTTCTCATTACATTTTCAATCCTTTCTTCTGATTTCATTTTCCTTCACCATTGAAGCTTTTACAATGATGATGCAGCAGCGGCAGAAACCATGGCGCGATACAAAAAAAAGAATATATTTGTATTTTTCTATTATTTTAAGAGTGTATTTAGTAATAATGGAAGTGCAAGAAGAAAAGGCCTTTTAATCCATTTTCCTTTGGACTGAAAATTTACGGTTTGCTTAGAACCTTTTATCAATAACCGGAAAATAAAAAACTTACTCATATGGTATCAAGTTTAAGCAGAAGCAGATTTATTACCACGTTTGAATCCAGTTCGATGCAATGTGAGAGAAAAGTTGAGATTTAAAGCAAGGACTTAGCCACAAAAATTCAATATTATTCCAAATTGTGGACGAAACATGTTGTTATGCACTCTCTACGGACTTCTTTGGACAGGGAATTATAGGGTAAATCTTGGTAAACCTGGCACCATGCTTCTGGTCTTCAACTTCTGCAAATTTCTAAAGTTAACATGACAAAAAACAATAATGTCAAAGTCGTTGCTCCTTTTTTATTTTAACTACTAAATATATGTGATTGTATATTCTTGGTCAAAGATGATTTCAATATCAACTGTGGTTGTTTATCATACACTCTAAGCATTTTATCTTCCTAATTTGAACACTACAAAAAAATTATCAAAGATCAATTTTATGACAAAAAAATATATTTAGAAACTAATTTTCTAATAAGAAACTAATTTAAAGATCAATTCTTTTGGTAGTCAAAATCTAGGTAGTTAATATTAATAACCGATTTAGAGATCAATTCATAATAGAAACTATTTTAGTTACCAATTTAGAAACTAATTATACTTTTTTGAAACAATTTTAGTTACCAATAATTTTTAATTTATATTGATATTTAAATTAGTCAATATAGTGACTAATTATTTTTCGTCACTAAAATTGGTTATTAATCAAATATTTTCTTGTAGTGGAAGTGTATCCCCTCTCAAGTAAGTGGCCAAGATTGAATAGATTATTCTTCATTTAAGAAACAAGTAAACCATTTCTATTGAAAGTTTGACTATCATTCAAGTAATTGTTTAATTAAAATAAATAATTTCCCAAAAACTTAGCTAAACAGTTTGAAAACATAAAAACTATTAAACAAATTGTGATGCACACTTTGAGCACTCCTCCTTGTATCAATGATCGATAAGTTCAAGCTTCTCTCTTAGTGACTCAAACTTATTTCTTGGAAGTGCTTTGGTGAATATATATGTGACAATTGATCTTTAGTCTTGTAATACTTCAAACACACTGCACCATTTCTCTGTACATCTCTAAGAAAAAATAACTTTGTACTGGAATGCTTTGTATTTCTATGAAAGACATGATTTTTTAAGATGGCAATGGCTACCTGATTGCCCACTATTACTCCCGTAGTCATCTCTTACTCCAAGTGCAAATCAATTAGTATTTTTCCTAGCCATAAGGCTTGCTTTACAATTGTTGTGACTGATATGAGTTCAACTTCTACGGTTGATTATGCAACAATTTCTATCTTTTTAAAACTCTAAGAGAATATTCCTGAAACAACATTAGACATCATGTCATCTAAAGATCTCCCTAATCACTATCAGAATAACCTTGCAACTTGAAATCTTGTGATTGATTGAACTTGATGTCATTAATTTAAAGTCCTCTTGACATATCTCAACACTCTCTTTGCTACTTTCAAGTAAGGTTCTTTGGTACAATTCAAAAATCTTGGAAGTACACCTATTGCATACAATATATCAGGTTTTGTTGCTATAAAATACATTAAGCAACCAATTAAGCTTTTATAGAGTGCTTCTTCCACTAGTCCTAAAACATTATCCTTGTATAACTTCCCCTTTTGACATATAGGAGTGTCCATAGTTTTACAGCTAAACGTCTTCAGGATCTCCTTTGCATACTTCCTTTAACTAATGAAAATTTCACTATCCTTTTGCTGAACCTCCATACCAAGGAAAAATGATATTTCTCCTACATCTCAAAAACTTGCAGCATATCATCCTTAAATTGTTGAATAAGTTCACAATTGCTCTTAGTAAGACTTTTAGCAAAGCCTAGTTTTGATAAGAATTCATTAATTCAGTTGTACAAAACTTTTGGAGCCTATTTCAAACCATACAAAGTCTTCTTTAATAAGCATACTTTGTCTTCATGTCTTTTCACAAAGAACTCTTCAAGTTGCTCAACAAAGATTTCTTCCTTTAGAAATCCATTTAAAAGGCGGACTTGACATCAAGTTGGTAGATTTTTCATCCCTTTTGTGCTAGAATAGCTAGCAACATCCTAATGGTATTTTGCCTTACAATCGGTGAAAATATATCAAAGTAATCTATTCCAAAAATTTGAGCATACCCTTTTATGACTGATCTTGCTTTGTACTTGTTGGTTGAACTTGAATATTTATTTTCTTTTTATAATTTCTTAAAAAAGGTTTTTAACTTTATCAACTTTATTTCATTAATGTTTGCAAAATTTATAGATGTTTTGATTGTGAAATTTTATTTATGTTAATTGTGAAATATTATGTATAATCTTTTGATTTTCTCATTTAAAATTTATAACATTATAATTTCTTTTAAATATTTGATACTGAAAACATAAGAATATATTATTTTATTGCATATTTAATAATATTATGGTTGTCTTTGATGCTATTTTTTACTTTTCTATAAAAAATAATTAATTAATATTAAACCAATAAAAAAGGATATGAGTAAAAATACAAGGGTACACCCGTTACTCAATTGGAGTAGTATTAAGTAATTTAAATGTGAATTACATCTGAACGCTATCTAGTTCATTAATTTTAATTATCTACTCCATTCATTTTAAGTATGGATCACGACTTTATTTGAATTGTCCGAACAAATATAATTACATGGCTTTTACTTATAAATTAGTAATAACGACTATACATGTTCAATGTTTGGTTAGAATCTTCAGTCTTTTTTGGAAAAGCAAAATTGAGACAAGAAAGGAAAATTAAAGAAATGGACAATAGAACTCACCATGCTAGGGAACTTGAAAGAATAAGAAGCAAAATGACTAATTGGTAATATACATTGATCAGCAAATATTACTGTATAAAAATGGAAAATCCATTTATATATACACAACTAAAATAACATAATAAGAATAGCTAATACCTAGCTAGCTGATCATCATGTTATTATTGTTTACTTGTAATAATTGTGATATTATTTTTTTAGTAGACAAATTTAATTGCTAATGCATTAGTTTTCGTTAAAAATGAAACGAAGAAAGGAACGTCGTTAATTTGAATCCATCTACTATCAATGAATGAATTGTATAACTAAAAACAATCATATCATTTTATTTTGAACATTTCTTTTCTTTGATAAACCATAAACTACATTGCAAGTTAGTATTTTGAAAGTTTTAGTATCATTTTGAAGATTAATTATTCTTTAAACAGGATCAACTTAAGGATAAAGCGAATGAAGCACCCACTTTAGACCTAAAAAAAAGGCCTCAATTTTTTTTTACTATTAGTATTTTTTATTAAATTAATTATAATATTATATATAAGAAAAAAAGCCTAATTTTTTTAGAACTAATATACATCTATTAAATTAATTATAAAATTTTGTTTAAAAAAAAACCTCAAAAATAATATTTTATTAATAATATAACTTTATTAAATTAATTATAAGTTTATGTGTGAGAATAAAATTTAATTAAATTATTATTGGTGCTTGTTAATTTTTATTGATATTAAAAATGATATTTAATGAGTTAAAATCTTTTTTTAGTAAATTATGATTTTGTTAATGAAAGAGACAATAATTAGTTATCTTTATTTTCTTACGATCAATCTTAATTCTATTTTCTTTCTCTTTATCTATGTGTGTTTTCTGTTGTCTCTCCTTACTTTATTATATTCTAGAGTCCTATTTTAGGATTAGAGTTTTGACAATAATATTTCTTGAATCTCATGTTAACGGTGTGTACCAATCTTTTCATCATCAATTATGGTTAATATATTTTTTCTTTCTATTTGTGTTAATGTTGTTTTTATTCTATTTGTTGGAATTATATTAAAATTAGAGATACATTTCTTTTGTCCAATTTTGTTTTTTTGGTACTTTTAGATTTACATGTTTCTCAAGAGTTTATTTTTTTTTCATGTATCTTGATGAGGAATTGATTTTTTTCTACAAAACTATTAATTAGATTAGGGTTTAGTTTTTTTTTTGTGGATAACAGATTAATTAGAGCATAATTCAAAGTTGAGTTTCTTGTAAAAAGATAATTTAAGTTTATGGATAAAAGGATTTACTATTGAGTTGAGAAGAACAAAAAATTTTTTAATTATTTTTTAGTAATGATTAATCTTAAAATAAACTTTGCAGGTTCGTAGAAAAGTAAAGACTTGAGAAGGAGAAAGAGACTTATGTCTACTACCGGGTTTACTTTCTTGACAACCTAAACGAGGTTTTATTGTTTAAACCCATTTGTTTCATATACGCATCTTTAGTAGTGTTTTGTATATTATAATGTTTTATTTTATATAAAAATATGCATATATGTCAACTAGAAAATTTAAATCAAGCTATTTAAAAATTCATAAGAAAATAATAATTGAGCTTTAATCGCATGACAAAAATGAGCTATGAATAAATTTATAAAAATAGATAATAAAAATGAATTAGAAAATACAAGTGTGTGCTCTTGAATGAAAGATAATAAAAATATAGATATATGTGAAATCAACCATAGAGAAAGAGAAGTAGATAGTGAAGAGGATAATTTTGAGAGATTAGATGATAATTCTACTATTCATAAAAGTGTGTATATATATATATATATATATATATATATATATATATATATATATATATATATATATATATATGATCAAAGCAAATGGAAGAATATTGATACAAATTTGAGAGATTTATTTGTAAAAAAAGGTTCTATTAAAATCAATGATATAGATTTTCTTAAAGATATACATTCTAGACACTTTTCTTCATCAAATTATATTCAAAGATCTAATTTTTTGCATAAAATAAAGCTTGAAAGTTAAATTTTAAATAAATGTCTCATTTCTTAAGTTTGTTTTAGACCTATCAAACTCTTGAGCCGTCTCTTTCTTCAAATAACTGATTAATTCATCAAGATTATAATGCGGAAAATGATTTTATTTTAGAGTATTAAATCACAACTAATCCTAAAAATAAATAGGTGAGAAATTAATGTTATATTTTCTAAAAAGGATTACATTCCTTTACCATGATACCTGTTTTAGCAAGTTGAGTTTGAAGAAGAAGAAATCTTTAACCATTGCCTTAATGTAACCATGTAACACGAAGCAACATTATCTATCATTCACACACCAACCTCAAATGCAAATGAACTCAAAGATACATACAAGATACATGGTATCATCTTTCCACATTGTTTAATATAACAAAATACTAATTAATTAACTTAATCTATACAAAATTAAGTAATGACGAGTGGAATAGAGTTACCTCCAATACAAGATTGATGGGGTTTAAGCAAAAACGAAATGTGAATAGGTGAAATGCGATATATATGAACGTGTGATACATATGTACGTACGTTATGTGACAGCCATTAATTGTAAAGGTAGGTAAAGAAAATTTGGACATGAATGTCCTATGAAAGCCCCACAAAATATTTGTATTGTAATGAAAGCCATTACTTAAAAGGGAAAGTAAAGAAAATTTGACTTGTAAGTGCACCATGGAACCCCACGTACCCAATATCTATTATCCATAAAGTAAGAACACATGCAACCATTGTCCTATATTACAAAGGGTAGGTAAAGATAAATATGACTATGTATGTGTCGCATCCACATCAATTTTAATTGTCTAAATTTTTAAGATATGCTATATAATAATTTCTACAAGTTTGGTTTAGATGACATATTCCACTTTTACAACATAATGATGTTGTTAGTGTATATCTCTTTTTTTTAAGAAAAAACAAAAAACAATGAAACGTTTCTTTCTTTCTTTTCATATTTATTGTCTCCCACTGCACACATGGGTACTTTTAAGCTTAGCTATAATTTTGAAATGTTTCCTTAACATTTTTTAGAAATATAACAGATATATAATATAACTTATTCAAATATATAATATACAAGTAGGGATGTTAACGGGGCGGGTAGGGTACTGGTAGTAGTTTTCCATACCCTACCCGTTGGATAAATATTCGCCTCGTACCCGTATCCATATCCGTCGGGTATCGGTTATGCGGGTATCCGTCTATTTTTTTCATATCCGCGAGTATCCACGGGTACCCGTGGATATTTACAAAAATATTTAAAAAAACAAATATTTAACCATAATTAGTGCTTGGATCAACAAGTCTCATGTCTCCGATTGATTCTTGAAAAACAAACAAATAAAAAATCACTAACAATTTATATTGTAGTTTATTTTTGAATGAAATATTAAAGAAATTACTAACTTCATCAATGTTCACCTCTTGCAACATTGTATAAAGTTTCATGTTGTCCAATTTTAATCTAGAAAAGGCTGAAGACATAAGAAGTTCATTAAAAATTTCTAACAATCACTTAATTAAAATCTAAGTAAAAGTGTTAATTTCATTACCTTCCATGTTGGTCCATAACCAGTCTTGGAGACACATCAATGCCTTCACAGTATCTGGAAGTAATCTACTCTGTTGTGGGGTAAGAATCCGACCACCATTATTAAATGAAGACTCATAATGTTTTTTACTAATATATATATATATATA
>Ga0214545_1012099_pt1 | contig 11498 bp, 9 predicted proteins | sample CNSS4metaG_FD_160064 | JGI IMG/M metagenome (GOLD analysis project Ga0214545, IMG submission 160064) | Root nodule microbial communities from cowpea collected in UCLA plant growth center, Los Angeles, California, USA - CNSS4 | ecosystem: Host-associated > Plants > Roots > Nodule | place: USA... | reverse complement strand
ATATATATATATATATATATATATATATATATATATATATATATATATATATATATATATATATATATATATATATATATATATATATATATATTTAAAATTTTCGGAGGTAGTATGGCTACATATAACCAAGTTGAACAACTACTAAAGCTTAAAATTTGAAGATTTTGTTTTAAATATAAAGTAAATAACACTTTAAAGTATTCAGGAACCATTGTTACTATTTTAAATGTGTGAATCATTAAAATGTTTACATAAATTTAAAACTTTTACAAAAAAGTTGATTACTACCCAACCCAACCATCTTGAACTCTTTGTATGACAAGATGCATAGCGATCCTACATATCCTCACTACTATACACTCTTTGTATCACAAGATACATATAACCAAGTTGAACAACACCTAAAGCTTAAAATTTTATGATTTTGTTTTATGTATAAAGTAAACACTTTAAATTATTCAGGATCCATTGTTACTATTTTAAATGTGTGAATCATTTTAATGTTTACATAAATTTAAAACTTCAACAAAAGATTTGATTACTTTTAATATTTTAAAAGTAAATGTTCAGTTTTAAATAATATATAGTGTTATGACTACGAAAAGTTTTTTATATTTCTTTGCAGAATCCATTTAAAGAAACATTGTTTACTCAAATAATGTTCTTTAAATTGCATGCTTTAGTGAAAAAAAAAAGAAAAAACAATTTTTAAACAGTTTAACTCTGAACAATTCACTAAACCACTCACATTATATATACTAAAAAGTTTTAAAGCCTATAACATGGATTTAATTAGTTGTTAGAGCATGTTCACAAGTGTAACCCTACTACCCCACCCAATGAAGTACATCTCAACCTCCTAGTTAGTTACCACTGGTTTGCTAGCTATTACATTTTTCATTAAATGAATTTATTTATTTTTTACATAATAAAAAACAAATTATTACTATGAAATATTAGTAGTACAAACAAAGCATTACTTATATATATCCATTCCCATGATGTAGTACCTTGTATCTTGTCTGAAAATTGAAGATTGATTTAAATCAAGACCATTGCATCTGTCTGAAAATATGCCAAAGTGATGAAAATTTTAGTCAAAACTAAGTCTAATTTATAGATTGCAACTCTAGAACAGGGTAATCTTATCAATCTCATTTCATACAAGAATCAATTATTTGAGGCTTCAACTCTGAATTTCTGTGCTAAAAGCACTGTTGGTCCAATGCCTTCACATATTCATAGCCAGGAAAAATAAAACAAATCGTTGCTCTATGCTTTTCAATGGCCAAGGCCATGAAATGCATTCAATGTTAATCACCCCAATGAAGAATCAGAACTGGAACTGCATCTCAGGAGCATATTCAAGAGCATCAAGGTGTGCAGCCATGGCCTTGTTCATAGGTGGTGGCCCACATCTCAGGATCTGAAAATCCACAACAAACATGTTTAATCAGTTATCTTCCTTTTCATGTGAAGATTAGCAAAAGAAAACAAGGTAACACCATTTTGGAGTAATATGTGAAACAATTACCTTAACATCATGGGCTGGAGCAGGGCAATGTGCTTGAATCATCTCCTTACTCACAAATCCAACACCACCATCCCACACCTCCGGAGGCTTCGCAGATTACATAATTCAAGGACACAACATCAAAACAAATGACCATTAGCTATAGCTGTTAAGAATTATAGGTTTAGGTATGGATGAAGAAAAACAGACAAAGATAATGGTCAAGTTCCAATGAAGTTTTGTCCTTGCTGTAAATTTATAAACAAAATCTTGAATAACTGCATTTTTATAATCTTGCTGGCACTTTGTTATTTGATGCCATCAAGACCAAGATTTTGCATGTCCCCCCAACAAACAAAGCATAAGCAACAAATGAAATAGATAAGAAGAAAATTATAGTTCCACGTGCCATGAGACTAACCTGATTTAACACGTAGTATACTTTGAACTGGTCTGGGTAGTTAGAAGAAAGACCATCAAGTTCCTCCTGTACACACAAATAAGTGGACTTTCATTAATGACAAGTTTCAATATCAAGGGTTTGCCAGTGAGAGGAATTTGTGGTAAAAACTTAGTCTATGATAGCATTGCCAGAAGGAAATAACAGCTGAGAAAAGTAAATATATCCTATGAAGGAAAGCAGTTTTTCAATTCTTTCACTATACAAATTTAAAGAATTGATTTCTACAGTGTTGGAAGGCACTAAGCTCCTTCCATGAGTATAATGTTTGCTCTTGTGCGCGAAAAATGTATGGAACACTAACTATCTGTTTACTTCAGAAAATGTTGTCTTATTTCGTTAGTTGTTTTCAATTTTAACCTTAAAAATGTCACCTTGTTTTTGTTTTGTCTTTTAGTTTCAAAGTTTTAGGCAGAAAACAGTGTCAACAATCAAAGTCTGTCTTCACTTTTTCCAATTCAAAACTTCAAAAATAGAAAACAGTATGGAATCAAACTTTGTTATTTAATGAACAAAAATTGCAGTTTGATTCACTCAGTCTGCTAAACGATGAACACAATGTCCTAGAACTTATAGCCGCCACGAAGCATTGTCGGGTTCACAGATTCTCAAATTAAGTGAGAAATGTCATATACGAAACGAAAGGATAAATGTTAATTACCTTCAAAAGAATATCCTCATATGTAACATTGGCGTAGATAAGCTGTACTTTGGTCTTGTCCTTAGGGTTTTCTAATATAGCTCTAGCAACCTTCAGTAACAAGTAACAAACAAATTAGTTACACAGAACAGAACTGTATGAAAGAAATTTCCTCTTAATGATGAACACAAGAGCAGTGTGTTAATGACATACTTGGAACATTGGGGTGATTCCAGACCCTCCAGCAAGCATGCCAAATGCCCTAACCTCACCAGGTTGGTATTTGAAACGTCCCTGGAAGCAATAATGTTAAAGTCAAACAATCTAAATAACAAGTCTTTCATTTCGTAGCAGACATTATGAATATGGAAATGCATATAAGAGGGAAATGAAAATTCGATTAACACAAAGGGAAAATGAGAAGAAGAAAGAGCCTACAAAATTGCTAAATCAAAGGGATTATCTATGCAGAGCCTACAAAGTCACTTGAATCTAAGAAATAGACATGAAAAACTAAAGACTAGGCCAAAACCATGTATGTCACCATCAAATATTTATTGCAAGTTTACAATTACAACCAAAGTTGTTGGGGCAGTCATATAATATTCCTAAAATATTTTCAAAGACTAAACATATGCATAGTCCCTTGTAATATATAAATAAAATTTAAAAAAATAAAGTAAATCAAATGCTTTCGATTTTTTTTTTATTTCATCACCTTAATCTGAAAGAAGTTATTTTTTCAATTTATTTCACCTAATATCAAGAAAATACTTTTCAAATATATTTTTGTTATATATGAACACACAATATGGACATCATAACTTTACAGTACAGAAAAATTTAAATAATGCTAAAATATTTTCTATTTTAACAAATTATTTTCCCCAACTTTTATTCATTTTATTATATTTGAACACAGTTTAGCAACATATTGTTTAACATATTGTAGTACAGAAAATTTTAAATAATGCAACAAAACAAGGACTTGTTTGGCTTGAGAAGATGTTTTCTGTATTCATTACCTATTTTCACCAATAACTACAGAAATATCACCTAGTTCTCATTTTTGTTTCCTATTTTCAGATACTTGTACACAAAATGGAGAAATGAAATCCTTGAAAACAGGAAACAAGGTAGCAATATTTTAATTACAACGTATTAGTGATACAACTTTTAAGTAAGTTGTTAACAGGGGTCTCCTGATGAATAATATATCCGAAGATTTTGGTCTCTAACAAAGCTGCATGATGTCGTGTGATCGATATTAGTGAGTAAAGGCCTTTGATTTTGTACTTATTTGTGAAAGGGTGTTCCTTCCTTCACCCCCATAATATAGAAAGTGGCCAACATGCCACTGTTATAACACCTCAATCAATTCGAAACATATTTAAGAACATGCAATTTGGGACATTTCCGGATTCTGCAATCGGGAAGTATCCCAAGTATATTTCATATTATATAATTCAAAACTATATTCCACATTACATGATTTAGAAATATATTCCACATTATGTAATCCGGAAACATAGTCAGAAATATTGTTCTAGATTATACAAACCAAAATACTGTTCTGGATTAGGAAATCTAGAATATTGTTTTTGATAACACAATAAAAAATATTATTCCCTATTGCACGATCTAGAATATTCCAGATATATTACAACAAGGGCACATAGGTCATGTTTTAGAATATGAGGGTGGGAGAAGAAAGTATGGAAGTGGCGGAAGAAAAATATTTGTGAACAAACTAGAGTTTTCTCAAACCAAAATAATCCCTCTTAAATGGTAGAAGAAACATTACCTTGGGTCCTCTCACAGCAAGGAAGTCACCAACACGCAACTCGCGGAAATGGTGCGACATCCTACCTTGTGGGTACATCTAATAAAAGCATATTTAAGACAAAAAACCAATTAATCAAGGGAGAGAAAAGAAAATAATGCAGAGTTAGGAAAAGCATAAGGATGAAGAATGGATTCTTCTGAATATACCTTAATAACAAGTTCAAAATGTCCAACATCAGAATCCAAAGTAGTAGGGGTATATGGTTTGATAACCTCTTCACCTTGTGCATCTTTACCCCTGTTTGAGAAGTTGTTTGTTCATAATGTGTCAACAAACATTGATACAAAAACTAAAAAAGGAAATAGTTTCTGCTATAAATATTAATTATTGATGTAATCATGCAATTGCAATAGCTATTCTCAGCCAGTATTTAGAGAACAAATTGTGCAGATACTGAATTGAACACAAATACAAGCTGAATTAATTACAGTGACAAGGAAAATATACAAAAAAATAATTAAAAAAAATAAATCACACAACAGAACCTGCAACTTATGTGTTGCCCAATTGGAAGGCCCAAAACAGATGTAGGTGTTGGGAGGGCAAATGTGAACTTTGCAACATTATGGCTCAGCTGTGCACGCTTAACAAGTTTGAACTGCTTAAAGTTCTCCGGGTCCAAGCAACCTATAAGCATGTGGAAGACATGAATTAACACTTTAAGTACATAGTATAACCAAATTTTGCATGTCCGAAGGTCAAGTGCATTTAGTTTTACATTATTTCAGGCTGCCACCAAGCTTTAGTACAACTTAGATTCATAGTCAAAGATTTAGTTAAGATATTTCACTTTCTCAAGAGTGAACATGACTCCATGTGATGAGAAAATCTATTTTCCAAGAACAATTGGACTCAGTGAAGAGGAAAGTGCAAATGTTTTTCGTCAACTCAATCAGAAAATACCACTGCCAACTCTATCAGATAAAGCATGGCCACCCATTTAGGTAATTAGTGATGGACTCCTGAATCATGACCGTATAATTCTGCTGAACAACCCCTAAGAAACTCAAAGGAAACACAATCAAACCAAACAGAAACTCTACTTTTGGAAATATAGAATAACCACAAGAGCAACCAGCATGTAATAAACCTAAACTCAGAGCAAGCTTGACTAATAGCAGGTAAAAGGCTGAAAGTTTTCCTTATGATTCCAAAAAAGTTAATGTAAAAGAAAATCAGGCAGTAAAGCATTACAACCAAAAAATAGATAGAAAACCCCAAACACATGAGACATACTTTTGACTTGAAAATTCTGCCGGGATAAGGGACCAACGTGTACTCACTAATCAGAAAAACAACCAGCCAAAACTTATGTAGGGAAAAAAAAACGCAACAACAAGGTGCATGAACAGAAAATAAACCCAAAATATTACACATCAGATCCATTCCAACGAAAATTATACTGAACTTACTACACAAACACAATGAGAATTCTCCAACCAATAACACAAACTGAAGCAGTGTAGGGCTGGTAGGCACACTGCTTGAGATAGAAGTATGGAAAATATGCTTAGGAGAGTGATTCATCTCTTAGCACATTCATTCATTTATAACAGTTCCTTATATCAAAGAAAAGCGATGACTAATCCTACATATACAGGTCAGGTAGTTAATGGTAGTAGAGAAGCAATGTGGAAAGAAAACAAAGATACTAAGGATAAATGGAGGTGGTGAATTTCTCAATAGAATTTCGAGAGGTATGTGATCAATGGGGTGTTTTTGATGGGGTAATAGCTCCATATACACCCCCACACAATGCTGTAACTAAAGGAGGAGCATAACTGTGATGAACATGGTGAGGGCTTTGCTGAATAGAAAGTTATTGCCAAAAAAATTTTTGGTAAGAAGCTATGATCACAACTATTTGCATCTTTAATAGAAGCGCAACAAGGAGATTGAAGTGGACAACTCTAGAAGTGTGGACGGGAAGATGATCATTTAAGGGTATTTGATTCTTTTTGCTTTAAGCATACAACTGAATAGAAAAGGGAGTGATAATAGTGTAATCCAATCCAATTTGGACAGGATCAGACTTTAATATTGGTCAACACTCTGGAAAAAAAAAATATCTTTTGTGAGACCACTGAGAAATAGGGTGCCACTATGGTGTTTGCCTAATTTCGAAAGGTTCCCAGATAATGCATTAACAAGTGAAGGAGAGTTGCTAAACCAATTAACATTGAAGAAGCCATTAAAGAACAGAAATGTGTAGTTTCTACGATAGTGGAATTGAAGTCGATTGAGAAGAACAATACAGGGGATTTGGTACCTCCACACAAAAAAGTTTATGCCTGTGAAATGAATCTATAAATCAAGGTGAACCCAGATGGATCAATTTCCAGACATGGAATAGGAGAAGTGATTCATTCTTATCTGAAAAAGGCTTTGTGGAGTGCAAAAATGAGTATGGAATCTATGTGAAAGGAGTAATGGGTACAAGCAAGAGACTGCAGAATTCAAAAGGAAAATAAAAGAAGAGTTTAAGATGATAGATTTAGGAACACTCGTATATTTTGGGCCTGGAATCTCTACATATTAGTAAGGGCTTGTTTCTTCATCAAAAATTAAAAAGTATGCATGTGATGTATTGAAGAGATTCAATATTCAATAGGCATAACTGTAATCAAGCTAAGACTCCAGCAGAATGTGGAATTTCACAGACTCAGATTGGTGTGAGACAAAGATGATAGGAAGAGTACAGGTGGCTATGTTTTTCAGCTATGAAACACTGCCTTATCATGGTGTCAAAAAAAAAAAACAATCAGTTGTAGCTCTTTCATCGTATGAGGCAGAATATCATGCTGCATCACCAGGGGCATGCCAAGCTGCGTGGCTCCTAACCTTACTCGAGCACATGCACTTGAAAATGGAACCGATGAAACTTGCTGTTGACAAAATTTTAGCACTTAACCAAGTCAAAAATTCAGAAGAACAAGGAAGAAGCAAACACAGAGACAAGATTGGATTACTTGAGAGACCAAGTGAATAAAGGGAACAAGAGTTGGTCTATTGAAAGTTAGAAGATCAAGTAACAGATCTCTTGACCAAACCACAGAAGATTGAAAAAGTTGTACTCTTAATAAAAAGTTGTATCATTGAGAAGTATGAATTAAGGGAGTGTGTCATGAATATAATTCAGATTCCAAAATCTAATAACAGAAAGTTAGTAAGGACTCAACTGTAATAAAATATCAAAATACAGCAAAAATTCAATGACATCTTTTTCTCTCTTCTTATTCCCATCTCTTTGCAATATGCTTTGAGTAAGTGATTTTCTCCCCACCCCCAAACACTATCGACCTTTCTTAGGAAATGAGAATAACATCTTTTGAAAAAATAGAACCACCTCGTACACATCAAATTTCAATAAAAGAAGCATCTTGGATCTTCTCTCACTCGTAGAACTAAGACACAGAAGACCCTTATGAATAAATCAAAAGAGAAAGCAGAAAATTCGAAATGGGGAGAAGATGAAGCTGAAAAAGGTTAAACCTTTGCGCTTCTTAGATGAAAAGAGAAAGACAGCACCAATCCCCACAGCCACTACGGCCACGGCCACACCCAGAAGTATCTGATTTTCTGGAGATTGCAAGAAATCCATGATTTTAATGATGAGTGGGGTGAAGGGGAAAATGGGCGTGCGAAGGGAGAAGAAGAGATGAAGTAGTATATAAGGAAAAAAAAATGGAGAAGTGATAGAATAAATAAGAGAAAGGGTATTTATCGCTTGCTGGTAGGTGAGAGAGTGAATGGACTTTGGTGTTGAAGGAGTGAACCAATGGTGACTGAGGAGGGATCTGGTGCAACAACTACCAATCTCTCTCGCTCTCTTCAGAAATGTGTTACCGAATCAATTTTATGTTATATTATACTAAAAGACAAAGAAATACAAGCTACAATAATTAAATGATAGATCTATTTAATAATTTAAAAGTATAAAAAAAGGAAAAATTGTCTTGAAAATAATTTTTTATAAATTATTTAAATATTATTTTAAAATTTATCTTGATATTTTTATATAATCTACTTTATATATAAGTTCATTTTAATTTAAAATTATTTATTTTTATAAATTTGTTTTTTAAATTATAGAAAAATATTTAATTAGTTGATTTTTCATATATAGCAGGATGTTGATATTTACATTAATAATTTTAACATTAATGTTTAAAGTAATTTTTAACCAATTGGCTGTGTATAAATTTTTTGTGTATTTAGAATTCATGAAAAATTAAACTCTATTCTACTACCAACAATCATGTTATATTATTCTCATGTTTTCCATGTTTAACCTTTGAAATGACTTGGTATTTAAAAATGGGTGTATTAGTGTATGAAATTATAAATATAGGTTAAGATATAAAAGTATTATATATGTTGATTTTGATGATTATGTTAATTCTTAAAATGATAAGAAAATAAAACATATTACTTTCAAGTATACAATACATTGTTTATCATTAAATAATGCAGACAGATACAAGTTGTGTCACCCACTTGTCCACTACCATACATAAACTATATGTGGTTTAAATTAAAATAAAAAACTATTTAAAATTTTGAATTTTTATTTGAATTTTTTATTTTTATTTTCATATACAAAATTTGGAGTTATTAGATAATTAGAAATCATTAAAAATATACTTTTTGAATGATTATTATAAAAAGAAAAAAATACTGCTTGTATAATGTGAAAATTAATCACATCAGCAAGGTGATAGCCGCACGTGGTTTTCTAGCATTGTCTTCTACGCTGAAACAAAGAAAATTATACGTTTTAAATAAATTCACACTAAAAGCAAATGTATTTCTTTTTACAGAAAAAATACATATTTACCCTTTATGTGATTTTTGAATTAAAATGAGGGCTAAATGGTATTTCCAACGAAGAAGATGAATTAAGTTTAGTTTGCATTTTTTTTTAGTTGTCCAAAAGCATGTTTGTATTTTAGTTGTAACACAGTTCAAAATTTAATGAGGCACAAAATTTAAGTTTAACTAAAAACCAAACATGTTTGGCCGTTGCACTTTTAATGTTTGAATCTCCCTTTCAATGAAGAGCATGTGTTCCTTTAGAACCAACAACAAATTCTTTGGGGACTCACATGTATCTAAATTACAAGAATAAATAATATTGTTCATCTTAAAAAAACTTATTTCCTTGATAAATTAAGCAAAATATATAAAAATATAGAAAATACTCTTCATTAAGCAAAGTTGTTATGATATTTTAAAAGCGACATCTCATAATAAAATCTACAAAAGATAAATTTAAAGCTTTATACTATAACTTTTACAAATCAAGAAGATAATCTAAAAATAGATTTATATTTCACTTGAAAAATTCAAATTATTTTTAAAGTCCATGTTTAACTCAAAAACTATAATAGATATTTTTTTTCTATTCTACTTGAATCCAACTCAACATTGATACACATTAAATAGTTTTGAAATTATCTTTTATCATTAGGTTTAAACCTGTTCAATTTTTCTTTACTATGTGACTATAAAGTATAATTTAGTAGTTTTTTTCGTAAAATATACCGATTTAATTAATTTTTTAATCAACTTACTTTAATATACTTGAAATTATATATACAAAATTATTCTTAATCAAGGTACTAACTTGACTATTTTTTTTTATCGTAGATCCACTAAATTGTTTTTTAATCACCATTTGATTTCAATGGTTTTGTGAATTAATAGGATCAAAATGAAACAAATTTTCTACCTTTTTTATCACTGGCAAGAAAAGTTAAAGGAAAAAAGTAAGTACTGTTTTACCTAAATAGGAAACTGTCCCCACCACGTGGCAAGGCACGTGACAACATGAGTTCTTATTCTGTTAGGTTTCTATCTTCATCATAATCATAGACAAAAAATTCCCAGCCAAAGAAAATTAAAGCAATATTATTGATGTAGAAATACTCCGTATACACCATGAAGTGAATTGATATTTTAAAAAGAGTATTAGATTAGTAGAATTTTAAGAAAATCTATCGAAATATTCACAATCAACTAGATAATATAATTTAAGATCACTTTCCATTCTAAATAAAAAAATATGATGCTCCCATAATATTTTATACATATTAAAAAAAGTGTATTCTATTATTCATATATATATATAGAGAGATGAATCACATTACGAAATGCGAGATTAAAATAATTAATATAAGAAAATAAAAAAGTTAAATAGAGCAGGAAAAAATATAAAATAAACTAATTGAAGAGAAACTCTTACGCAAATTAGAGAGTAGTAATATTCTCTAAGCATAATAAAAAAAAAGTATTCACCATTAGTATATAATTAAATACTAAGTATTCAGAATGTTTGATTTCATATATATTTTTTTAATAAATTAAGTATACTTTTTAACTAGTATATTGTTTGGATGTTACATATGGATCTTGCGTTCATGTATATAATTCATAATAGTTCAAGATTTTTATTTGTTTATGATGATGAGGTTGTGTTTATGATTTTTAGGAACAACTTTTAAGTTAGGAATTTTACTCCAAATAAGGAAAATTTATTATTATTTTTTTGTTAAAATTCTAATTTGTTTTGGGAACTAAGAGAGTGTTTGGATTGAATGAATCATTAGTTATTTTGTATTTGTTGAAGCTAGTGGTGTGTTATATTTATAATTGGTGTGTGTAGTAGTCTAGGACGTCGAGCATAATTCTGAGACTATTAGGCACTCACTTGAGAGTGAACTCCAGAGGTCTAGGGTGTTAGGCGGTACCTGTTAGAATTATGGTGCTTGATTTAGTCTCACATCGCTTAGAATAGTGAGATGTGGTTCTCTATTTTACTATATAAGAGACTCTATGTAAAGCTTTAAGATACACCAAAAAATACAAATACTTCCTAGTGTAGTCGTGGACGTAGGCATACACATTGTAGTCGAACCACGTTAAATTCTCTGTGTCTATTTTTCTCTCCTTTATTCTTTCCTTTATTGCCTTGTTCCTAACAATTGGTATCAAGAGCCATTTTTCTTAGTATGCTCTGTGGTTGCAGCATTGTCTG
>Ga0214545_1012097_pt1 | contig 11500 bp, 7 predicted proteins | sample CNSS4metaG_FD_160064 | JGI IMG/M metagenome (GOLD analysis project Ga0214545, IMG submission 160064) | Root nodule microbial communities from cowpea collected in UCLA plant growth center, Los Angeles, California, USA - CNSS4 | ecosystem: Host-associated > Plants > Roots > Nodule | place: USA... | reverse complement strand
AGGAGTTACTTGATTAATTGTGAATATTTTAATAATTTAAACGAGAATGGAGATATGGCGGGGACGGGTATTATGGCGGGTATATGTACATCCCCATACCCATCCCCATACCCAACTGAAAAAGTCGAGGATTTCCCATACCCATACCCATACCCAGTCAATGCGGGGATTCCCCGTCAAAACGGGGACGGGTTCGGACAATACCCACGGGGACGGGTTTATTTGCCATCTCTAACTCTCACGCATGCCAAGCCAAAAATCCATCCATAAACAATACACAAATTATTTTCACACCATCAAAAGCACATCAAATCATCAAGAGCACCCAACAGAACCAAAACAGGCACATTATTTATAAAAGCATAAAAAAAAAATCCTAGCTTCCCTGACCTAGAAAGAGCTATCCAAAAGACTCGTATACCCAAACAGTGAGCACCACAACTCTGGGAACAACTTACTAAGGTGAAGAAGGAATGAGTTCGAACTAGCTTGACCATGGTGTTACTAAGCCCTAGCAGAGTTTTTGTGGAAAGGAAAGGTAAGAGTGAGAGCACTGATTTTGGCAAGTGAGTGCAGAATGAAGGACCTTGGCACCCTATGGACCAGCCTTTAGGCCCAACTGATTAGGGTGGGCCTTTAAAAATAAGGGTAGAAAATAAAGTTGGTCTTACAACAATGATCTTCGTTACTACTCACTTTTCTTTCTTTTAAATATAAAAATCGACTAAAACTATTTTATTTTCAAAAAGTTGTTAAATAATTGTTAAATTTTATTTATCAAAGTCTTAGATGACTTTAAATCTCAAACTAATCAAGTTCGTTATCACTTTCCATCACCTTGTTCTCTCCTTTAAGCATCACTCCACTGACTTGATCACTCTTGGGTTCTGGCCTACTGCCCCACCATCAACACTCTTGACCACTTTTATGTATAACGACACTCATACCTCTTGCTTCCTCTGTTGGCTTCAACCAAGGCAACAAGTTCACTACCGAGTTGTTCCATTTCCAATTTAAAACCTTCAATTGTTTCCTTCACCATATCGTTTTGGCGTCCTACCTTCACCTTTAATCGCCTAACCTGAAACCATCATTTCACAGAAACCTCAGAACCATAACTCTCCCTGACTTCAAGTCTCTAGTTTGATTTGTATCAATCAACTCTACAATACACCTCAAACTAAGATTGCCTGATTTGGCTTTTCTCCCTACCTCTTTGAGAAACTCCCTTATACTAGTCGAATGACGACCAATGAAATCTCTTCACCTCTTCTCCTCCCAACTTAGACACTAACTTCTCCACCAACTCTTACTCTTACCTTGCCAGGCCTAGATCTTGAATTCTCTTATAGAAATAAGCGCCGACTCTTACTTCCTTACTTCTAGGTTGGTACCCTAACTTGAAAACATAATTCAACCACCTCTCATTTCCTTGGTCCAACTTCCTCTATGCAACCCTACACTTCACTCTCTGAATGATCATTGCACACTTTTACCCGATACTCACAAGAATGAAAATTTTGATGTTTTTAAAGAACTGGTCTTCGTAGTAATCACTAGGTCATGAGTAAGATAGTTCTTCTTGTGCACGTCTTACCATTTCTAAGCATCATCTGCCACCATCCTGCTGCGTTACTCTGACCCATACATAAGGTCACTTGTTTGTTTACTCAAAATAATGATCCTTTCATGTTCGCCATGACAAGGAAGCAATCATCGTTGAGAAACCTTCCTCGAGACCCCTATAAAACTTGAAGAACCCTTTAAACTCCTCTTTTGATAGCCTTAGCCTTCCATTTTCTCAACAATGTATCTATCCTTTTAAAACTATATTCCTTATTACCCACTCCAACCTTAGTCAATACTCTTCTTGAACGGCTTGACACACCACAACTTCTTTTTAAAGATTCACCAAACTTGCAGTCATCCTGGTGATTATACTGAGTTTATACCATTATGTCTCCAACAACTCTTTCACTTGTTTCTTTTACTTCACAATCCTAGCATAAATCCTCCAATTAGAAACTATTAGCACAAGTTCGACTTCAGACCTAAAAGTGAACTTCAGCACTCCAAAGCGAAAATTCTAATATTTACTTCAGAACAAATCTATAACTCTTCTACCACTAAGATTCCTTGCGTCTATTTTTCGCTTGCCTTTGTCGTATAACTTTGATTCACATGACATCATGCCCTCACCTTTCAGCTTGATCCACACTTGTTACACCATTACTGACTTATCTCTTTAAATCAAAGGATACTACTTCATTGGGGATCACATCTCCTAAGAATGAGATTAAGAAAACAACCAATTCACCCTCGAGATTATGTCCCAACCTTGTAAAGGAAACAATTCAAATTGGCTTTGAATTTAAATCTTTTGGTCACCATGAGACATGAGACCCACCCGAGTAAACTTCACTTGACCGCAATTGTAGCAAACCACCATCTCAACTCCAACTCCCTCTTGCAGGCACCCATGACTCCTTTACCATATGGGCGATACCAAGAGGTATATGATCCCAAACAAAACCAAACCTATATCCCAAGCACCACTTTTATACTTTGTATCCTCGAATTTGATCATTTGCGTTACTCACTCTAGCACCAGCTATCATATACACCATTTCAATTTCTTCAGACTTTTCTTCTCCTTCCATTCCTTAGTGTATTTTGCCCCCACTAGATCTTGCCATTCCTACAAAACCCACCACTTAGATTTCTTGGCCTCAGCCCAAGGTCAATTGTTTTGCTCATGTGAACTACTTTTCCATGAAACATCCTTCTACCAACTCCAAAGACCAATCATCTCCTTCTAACTATTCAACCTAGTACGAAACCTTTATGCCACTTCCTTTTTTTATCCACATATTATTTTTTTTCTTTACTTAGGAAACATCATCCTACTTGACTGATTCGTAAGCTCTGCTCCATCTTAGCCTCCAACTAGAGATTTGTCGTCTTTTTACACTCCATGGTCTTTATCTTTCTCAGCTTGCTCGATGCCAAGCAATGTCATTATTTTCTACAACCCAGGATTTGCCAATTGCTTCTCTTCCACCAATCTAAGAAAACACTTGATATGACCATACGACCAAATTTAATGACACTTCTCTTAACATTACATGTATTTGTAGAACTTTGAACCCTGGCATTGCCGGAATGTAGAGCCAAGTTGATTTCTCCTCAATACACTTGCATGCACTGATATCTCCCATATATTCTAACCTCTAGATTCAACTTATTTTGGAAAACATGTGGTATTTGATCCCAAACTTGTCCTTGAAGCTCCTTTAGTCCAATCGTTGCTAAACTCCAACATCTTTTCTCAAACTACTAACCCAAACTTACCTTTCCTTGCTTAACGGTATACATCACACATTAACTTCCTATCTTTGAGACAAGAAGTTGTCTTAGAGACCTCATCCAACACTTGTAAAGGTAAGCAGGCCAAGATGACATTGGATCTGCATTCCCTTATTTGTATAGACACCAGACACAGAGCATAGAGGCATAACAAGATAAACTAGAACATACAAAGCAACACTCCATCATTTATAGACAACCAAACCTTTTTGTCTGTCACCCTTCTTTCCCTAACCAGTAGAATTAAGAAAGAAAAAACAACCTTTAATCTAGTCATGAGTGTGCACCCTCATTACATTATCAAGGCGTTTTCTGTTCTCAAAACTTTTGGTTTCACTTACAAACTTGACTAGACATGACTACTCACGCCCGCGAGGCATGACAAACCCACAACCTCGGGTCATGTTAAGGACGAACTGCACTGAAACCATAAATGTAACTTCCCATTTTAATAAATAGACTTAATTAAATGACACGTCACACATAAACAATATTCTGAGCAAAGGTTCGGAGTATAACTCACTCCTTAAGAATATCCAAGAGTTTTAAAAGAAAATCCTAAGGCACATCACGATGCCAATACACACAGGATACATAATCCAACCATAATACAGTTAAGATTGAAAACAAGTTAATACATGGGCCACAACCCTAAGAGAAAATCCACTAAGCGGGAACCAGCCCAGGCGGACTAAGCAGTAGAGTCACCATTTTCCTGTTGACTGCGAGAACCTCTCGCATCTACCCAAATCAATAAATTGATGATCATCGCAAAAAGAGAAGAACCGTATACAAGGCAACCAACAAGCAAACAGGGTAAGCTAGAGTAGAAAACAGTTTATCATACAATCACATGCTATTACACAATCCAAGTAGTCTATATCATCCAGAACATGTTATGACTTCTCAAATAATACACTAGACTCAGACTCGACTCATACAGATACATATAATCTAATCGGATTCAGCGGATGCTTGCACTTGTGGTGGATTATCCTGCTCACCCCCGAGCTAAGTGTTCCAAGTGTTACAATCTCTCAATCCCCCACACACAAGGTTAGCCCTTAATGAGTTTTCGGCCTCCTGCTTCTCTCACCACAAGAGTCAGTCCGCTCTATGTGAGACTAACTGACTTCTTCGAGCGTCAGAATGCAACCTTACCTTGAATCCTTACCAAGTTATATAGATGGGGCACCACCATGAACTCCCACTAATAGGGGTCATGGAATTACGTCCCGACCACTGAAGCACTACCATGGGGTCTCACCTAGAGGCTCATGGGATTACGTACTGACCACAGACCAATCATACTCAATCAATCAAGTAATATTTATCATGCACGTAAATCTCATGGCAACCTCTATAACCAATCCTCATTCCCATCACATGTGGAGTCCATACCAACTCATCCTTCCCAAACCATGAATATAGAATTTCATCTCATACCAATACCATGCCACTTTAATTACCAACCATTTCATACATGCCACTTGTGAAGGTCATGTTAAACTTTTCAATCACAGACCATAAACCATTCTACTCATACACATTCGCCCAATTCATGCTTTTAAAAGTAATTGAATCAATCCACAAGTTCAAGTTCAAGTAAGGAATTAAAATTCTGCAGCAATTCTCGCTTAAGCTAGATTTCTCTCGCTTAAGTTAGACTGATCTCGCTTAAGCTAGAATGGTCTCGCTTAAGCTGAAAATTCTTGCTTAAGCTAGACTGATCTCGCTTAAGCTAGAATCTCTCGCTTAAGCTAAACTGACAGCTTTTCACTGGTTTCAACATGTAAGAACACAAAATCCCAAACAACAAAAACTAAAGAAAACACAAACATGTTGCATAAAACATTAGCATCATATTTTCATGCTTTAAAAGGGTAAACAAATCAATCATGGGAGCATACAAGTATTTAAACAACTATGCTGTCAATCTCGCTCAAACTAAGGAGCTCTCGCTCAGGCGACAGGGTCTCTCGCTCAAGCGGAAAGCTTTCGCCTAAGCGAGATTGAAAACAGAGAGCACTTCAAGTTCTCGCTCAAGCGAGAGGCCTTCGCTCAGGCGAGCACTCGAAACCAAAGGGGGCGAGTTACTGCCATTCTCGCTTAGGCGAGAGCTCCTCGCTTAGGCGAGAACTTCTCGTTTGGGTGAAAAACAGCTCGCTTAGGCGAGCATAGCAGATCTCACCTGCTCTCACGCATGCCAAGCCAAAAATCCATCCATAAACAATACATAAATTATTTTCACACCATCAAAAGCACATCAAATCATCAAGAGCACCCAACAGAACCAAAACAGACACATTATTTATAAAAGCATAAAAAAAAATCATATCTTCCCTTACTTGGAGAGAGCTAGCATCCTCATTTGACTTTCATTTCATCTCATAGTTAATTTAATTTTCATACAACTAAATTTTATTAAGATTCAAAATTTTTTTAATAAGATAATAATAGAAAACTAAACTGAAAAATAATAAAAATTTAGCTGAGTAATAAGAACTCAGTTACATTTTTAACTTCAAATTTAATAAAACCTAAAATAATTCTTTTATTGTGTTTTGTTTTGACAGGTGTGTAGCATTATTTTTGTGGATTTGCCTTTAGGAACAGGCTTCTCGTATGCCAAAAATCTTACTGCTAATAGAAGGGACTGGAAGTTAGTTCACCATACTCATCAATTTCTTAGGAAGGTACGTTCACTTTCATCATGTTTCGTGAGTTTTTGTTTCATTAATTAAATTTTAAGTTAAAAATTTAACTGAGTTCATATTACTCACTTAAATTTTTATTATTTTTCCAGTTTAATTTTATATTAACTTTTTTTATAGAAAAAAAAATATTTTATATCATTTGACAATTATTTGACAATTTTTAGAAAAATAAAATAGTTTTTATCAATCAATTAAAAATAAAATAATTTTGATCATTCACATGTTTTGTGATTTTAAGTTAACATTCACATGTTTTGTGATTTTCCTAGTTTCATCACCAAATTCCCCTTTCTTAAGCATTTTGAAAACAAGCTACCATAATTTTGATCATTCTTTTATTAAACTACAATCCTGGTATGGTAATGATCTTTGTAGTGGCTGATTGATCATCCTGAATTTATTTCAAATGAGTTTTACATGGGAGCTGATTCATATTCTGGCATACCTGGCCCTGCCATTGTTCAAGAAATTTCAAAAGGTATGAAATTTCAAATCTTGTAGTTTAACTATAAGGTAACTCAGTTACTCCACTAATGGTTATTATAAGAAAATTATACCCAAAACAACTATTTAATTAACTCTTATATTCCTTTATAATTACTCCATGATTTTACATAAAAACTACTTTTAATATTATTTTCATTTGTGTTGGTGTGATTGATAATAAAAATAACAACAACACAACAAAAAAAACATACTAACCAAAAATGAGTATGAAAATATTAGTACACAAGGACAACATGATATTCAAGATGCGGAGATTCAAAGAGTGTAATATGCTAAAACGCTAAAAAAATGACTCTTAGAAAAGAAGAAAGTTACGAGAGGCAAAAGAAGTCACATAGAGATAAAAGAAAAAAATATAATATACAAATTGATTATAAGAAAATAAAGATATCCCTAATCATTCTCTTTTTCGTAAACAAAACTATAATTTACTAAAAAAAAGTTTTAACCTATTAAATATTATTCTTAATACTAATAAAAATTATCAGACAATAATAATTTAATTAAATTTTATTTCAAACATAAACTTATAATCAATTTAATAGATTTATATTAGTAATAAAATATTTTCTTGAGGCATTTTCTTTCTTAAACATAATTTTATAATTAATTTAATAGAGGTATTAGTACTAAAAGAAATTTGAGGCCTTTTTTCTTAAACATAATTTTATAATTAATTTAAGGGTTAAATATGTTTTTGGTCTCTTAATTTTTAATGAAAATTGAAATTAGTCCCTTTTCAAAACTTTAACCCAATTTTGTTCCTCAACTTTAGAAATGTGTTAATTTAGTCTTTTAAATCCAATTTTGTTAAGTTTATTTGACGTTTCAAATGTGTTTCATGATATCATTTGAGTTGTTTACACCATTTGACATAATTCCTCTTTAGTGTTAGCTTCATATTAGCTAAAATATGCATTCAAAACGTCAAATAAACTCAACAAATTTTGGTTAAAATGATTAAATCCACACATTTCTAAAGTTGAGGAACTAAATTGAGTTTAAGTTTTGAAGAGGAACTAATTCCAATTTTCATTGAAAGTTAAAGGACAAAAACATATTTAATCCTTAATTTAATACAAAAATATTAATAGTAAAAACAATTTTGAAGTATTATTTTGTTGGAGGTCTAAAACGAATAAAATCAAGTAAAAGCGAGTAAAGGCAAGTAAAGATAAGTGTTTTCCTCCTTTTATCCTTAAGTCGGCCTGCTCTAACTGATCAAACATTTCCTCTTTTGGCTAGAACAGATCAAATATCACAAAATCAGTTTTGTAAAATAAAATTTATTTTACAGATTTTGGCATAAATAATATCTTTTCTCTGACTAATACTTTTTTTTGTTTCAATGGTAAGATTTTTTTTTTTTCACTGAACTTTATGAATTAACATATTAAACTTTGAACTAATAGTTTTCAATTTTATTTGAAAATCTGATTTCTTTCACATCTCCTAACATATATTAACTGTAAAAAACTGCTACATTTATTGCATAAGTTAAGGACAGTTTTTTACAAGATTGTTGTGCAAACTAAATCTCACTTTACATTTAACTATATATAAAAAGCTTATCATGCATGGACATATATAATAAATCTTACAATTATTCTTCGATTTCTTTGATTAACAGGAAATGAAATTGGTCTTCAACCACCGATAAATCTCAAGGTTTGCTACCACTTTCTCTGTCCGTGCTTTTACTACAGACAAAATAAATTTCTAGAGACTCAGTTTTGATAACTAAGTTCAATTTTCAAAACCCCAAATCATTCAAGGAATATCTTTTCGGTTACCGCTCTAAAGTCTAAATTGATCTTAAGATATTTTCAGGCAGCAGTGGCGGACCTTGGAAGGTCCCTACGTGTCTTTAATGGTATGTTTGGATGACGCAATTCAAGAGGATAATTTATTTATTTGGAAAATTTGAAATTCTTTTTAATGAAATGTTTTGTTTAGATAAAGAAATTAAAAAGCATTTAAAATGTTTCTTAAAGTATTTCTATTAGCTAAATTAGAATAAATTCAAATGTCCTAAAAAAAGGTGAAATTTGAAATTCTTCTCATCAATCTCACACTTTGGACTCAATCCCAAACAAACCCGGCAAACCCGACAACCATGACAAACTAGGCTGGTCATACGATCCAAACAGATTGAACGGGTCGAGTAGGCCCAACAACCCAGTCGGATTGGGCGAACCCGATGACCTAGACGGACTGGGTGACTTGATGACATATACAGGTTGGACGGCTTTGACAAATCAAACAGGTCGGTCAAGCCCGACAACCCACACTGTTTGGATGAGCCCGACGACCAAGATGGATCGAGTGGGCTTGACAACCTAGTGGTGCCAAGCCAGGCCAATGACCTAGACGAGTCGAGTTGGGTCGGGTCATGCTTGACGAGCACGACCGGTAGGTATGGGCCGTCAGGCTTGTTTGGATCATCGGGTCGATCCAGACTATTTGGGTTTTTCGGTCGTCCTGACCCATCTGGGTCATCGGGTAAGACCATTTTCTTTTATTTGCACGTGTCATAAAAATTAATTTTTCGTCATTTTAAAACTCTGGTACAAAAAGACTCGGGTTCAAATTCTACAAAACTCAATTTGTTTATATTTTTTCATTTATTTATGATTTCAACTACAATATTAATTACAAGTAATAATATTATTTGTAATATTTTTATGTGTATTTCTAATTATTAATAATAATAATAATATAAATATAAATATTATTTGTAGTGTTAGTAGTAAAACTATAACCAATATTAGTATTATAATAATAATAATAATAATAAATAATAATAATAATAATAATAATAATAATAATAATAATACTTACCATTACTAAAAAAATTTATATTTTCTACCAATTTTGTTTTGAATTTTTTTTGTAGAAAATACTTATAAATTTTGTTATAAAAAAGTTTTTACAGGAAATTGATGTCAATATTTTTGCAAAATATTTTGTATAAAACACTTTTCACAACAAATTTTGTAGAAAATACTTACAAATTTTATAATTTTGTAGGAAATAATTACCCATGAAGGAATTACCTGCCAATTAAAATTCTTAGAAAAAATAAGAGGAAAAAGTCTTTTCTTACATATTTTTTTAACAAATTTGCAAGAAAAATCACATGTAATATGAGAATTTTTAGTAATGTACATTACATATTAAGAAAAAAAGATATTACCAAAATTACTACATTACCCATTTTCTTTTATTGACGTGTGTCATAAAAATTAATTTTTTCGTCATTTTAAAACTCTGGTACAAAAAGACCTGAGTTCAAATCCTACACAAATCAATTTGTTTTTTTTTTATGATTTCAACTATAATGTTAATTACAATTAGAATTATTATTTGTAATATTTTGATATGTATTAGTATTTCTAATTATTAATAATATTATTATTATAAATATTATTTATAGTGTTACTAGTATCATTATAACCAATATTAGTATTATAATAATAATTGTAACACCCCATTTAATTAATAACGCTAATTAAAGGAATGTCACGCGGAATAGTATTAGAAACAAAGTCCTGGAGTGTAGACACTACTTCTCACGATTATCCAAGAGAAAACCCGAATAAGAAAAGGGCACACTACAATGTCATAACAAAGTATAAAATATAAATCAATAACATTTAGAATTTTAACCCTAAAGACCAGCAGTACACGGGCCAAAGCCCTAAAGGAAAGTCTAAGTAAACTTAGATCCAGTCCAAGCAGACTATGCAGCAGAACCTCCATCACCTTGATGATTACGGGGAGTTCTCACCTCTGCTCACATCAACAAGTTGATGATCATTGCAAAAGAAAAGACCACACCACAGAACATACAACAAACAATAGAAGGGTAAGCTAGATCCAAAATTAGTTTTATCATGCAATCAAATATACTTTCACAGTCCAATATACATACATCATCCAAGCATGTTATGACCTTCCAATCAATACACTAAGACTCAACTCATCCGGATACATATAATCTGGTCAGATTCAGCGGATGCTTGCACTTATGGTGGATACCTCTGCTCACCCCCGAGCTATTTGTTACAAGTGTTACAATGAATCAATTCCCTCACACACAAGGTTAACCCTTAATGAGTTTCAGGCCTCCTACTACTCTCACCACAAGAGTCAGTCCACTCTAAGTGAGACTAATTGATCCTCAGAGTGTCAGGATGCAATCCTTACCTTGAATCCTTACCAAATTATATAGATGGGGCACTACCATGGACACCCACTAACAGGGGCCATGGAATTACGTCCCGACCACTGAAGCACGACCCTAAAATCCCACCTAGAGATTTCAAGGAATTACACACAGACCACAGACCAATCATGTTCAATCAATCAAGTAATGTTTACCATACATAATATCTCATGCCAACTTTTACAACCCATTCTCATTCATAACCAAATGTTGAATTCATACCAACTCATCCTTCCCAAACAGTGAATTTATATTTGTATTTCATATCAATACCATGTCTCATTGACACCAACCATCTCATTTAAATCACATGCCAAGTTCATACTGTAAAACTCATTAAAGGATCTTTAAGATTTATGATTCTCACACGATAAATCATAATAGAGCACTAACTTTGATCCATGAGAGATCCTGTGAATATGCGTTCTTCAATTTATAATATTGTGTGCTCTTCAACCACCGCTTCCCAATCTATCTCTTTGCCTTTCTTTTTCTTCTCACACGTTCTTGATGGGTTACTGTGAAAAGAACCTTATAGCCAGAGACAGAACCCCTATTCCTTTTATAAACCAACGTCCATCAAGTTGGTTTTTATTTTATCTTTATCTTTATTTTATTTTATTATCACTTCCCATAATAATAACCAATAAGTCTTTATATTTTATTAAATCACAATTGGGCC
>Ga0214545_1012093_pt1 | contig 11504 bp, 11 predicted proteins | sample CNSS4metaG_FD_160064 | JGI IMG/M metagenome (GOLD analysis project Ga0214545, IMG submission 160064) | Root nodule microbial communities from cowpea collected in UCLA plant growth center, Los Angeles, California, USA - CNSS4 | ecosystem: Host-associated > Plants > Roots > Nodule | place: USA... | reverse complement strand
TTTTTCATTCAACATAATTTTTTGTGTGAATTTTTAATTTTTATTTGATGGGTTTCTTTGGATGAACTTCAAACGCTGGCCAGCTTCTCATTGAAGCAAAGGTTTGAAAGAGGGGGAACGTGCTACATGGGTGAACACAACCTATGAGAAAGATTCGGTTTTTACTATTTTTTTGAGGTGGGGTGGCAGTGGATCATTGAGCTGTTAGAGGAATTCTGTTTATTTATATTTTCCATTTACTTTGGAGGTGTGTTTATGTTGGAACGATGATTCAGGGGAGGTGGGTTTGTTGTTGGATTTAAAGAGTCTTTGTTTCTTATTCTTGGTATGTATTGAAATGAGGGGCTTGGTTATAGTTTAAGGTTGCAGCATGAGTTGCAGAGAAAGGAAGAAAGGGGAAATAGAAGAGAAGGAATATGAGAACAGTTCTGTTGGATTGAAATCAAAATCAGTGAGGCAAAGCATTGGTTCAATAGAAGATGAACCGCTAACAATTGATGAAAGTCTTCTGATTGACCCCAAGCTATTGTTTATTGGGTCAAAAATTGGCGAGGGAGCTCATGGGAGAGTTTATGAAGGAAGGTCAGTGTGGCAAAATGTATTGCCTGCCTAAATTTTTCAATTTTTTGTAGTAACTTTTTTTCCCTTTATTGATTATTCTGAGTTTGTCAATTATTGTGAACAATTGGTCAGAAGACCAGTTAAAGGTGATATTTTTTCTTACATGTAAGACCCAGCAGTAGTGTGACTATTGTGTATTAACCTTCAATTAGCTAAGCTAATTCTCTATCAATCATAGATGTATGGTGTGTCATGTATCGGACACCGACACACGTATACGGTACGTATTGGTGAACACTTTAAAATACAGTAATTTTATAAAAGATTTATAAATTCATGACGTAAATTTCTATTATGATTATAGAAATAAAGAATATGATTATTATATTTTTTCTTTTTGATGTTAGATTTAGATAGATTAGATTTATTTTTATATTTGGTAACCATGTATTTAGATTATTATATTTAACTTTATAGATGATTTTGAATATGTAAATACGTAATAATTTAATATATAGATATGTGTTCCCATGACCTATGTTATGGAGACTACACATGTCGAAGTGTTGGTGTTGTATCTGTGTTCGTATCCGTGCTACACAGATGGTACTATCTACTGGAATTATGTGCAGTTGTGTATTAACCTGCAATCAGCTAAGCTAAGACTCAATCATAACACTACTGTAATATCTACTAGAATTGTGTTCGGATGGTGGATATTACTTAAAAGTAAATGTTTACTATGGTTTAAGACAAAAAATGCATTTTGGTCTCACCTCCAGATATGGTTTTCCACATCTAATGAGAAGGAAGTAGTTATAGCTTCCACATTCTGTAGTATAATTGACGTGATTTCTAGTTTTGTAACGGTTTTCCCAACACGTGTGAAGTTTCCATATAAAGATGGAGATTTTGATGAAGAGCTTCCAAGTCTTAATTTGACTTTTATTCCAATGTCATTAATTGTGGATGCATTAGAAAAAGACAATATTGCTATGGTATGGTGGATTCAACTGTACAATTATGTGTATACTTCAAGTGGTTTGCTGGCAGCTGGAGTGCTGGTTTATGTAGGTGTAGGTTAATAATTTTCCAGGTACAGAGAACGGATTGTTGCTATCAAAGTTCTGCATCGTGGGAGCACTTTAGAAGAAAGAGTTTCATTGGAGAATCGTTTTGCTCGGGAAGTTAATATGATGTCTCGTGTCCACCATGAGAATCTTGTTAAGGTCAGTAGTGTGCTTTGTAGGGGATATATCAGCATATCTGCAAATGCTATATCTGATTCTGCTTTGTATCATTTGTTTCACAGAAGACTTGTCTATGTATAGTGTAAAGTGTATATTATGGTCTTTTGATCTTTATGCTACTGTAGAACTAATAGATTCTGAAGATAATGCATTGATTTGTTTCTTCCAGTTTATTGGAGCTTGTAAAGATCCTCTGATGGTGATTGTTACAGAGATGTTACCTGGGTTGTCACTGCGAAGATATCTGATCGCCATACGCCCTAAACAATTAGAGCTTTATGTGGCTATAAAGTTTGCTCTTGATATTGCTCTGGCCATGGATTGGTTACATGCCAATGGAATCATACATAGAGATCTGAAGCCTGGTAGGTACCCTTTAATTTAAAACATTTTACTCTTGGTACTGGGAAATTGTCATATATATCATTGAAGGAACAAAAGAAAATTTCTTTCTTATTGAGAAGTTAGAATGTGATTTGGGAGCTCTGGTACCTTAAAATTGTTATTTCTTATGGTGCTGGCAGTTTGCCCCATAATTTTATCTAGTTGCAGCTTCTGTTCTGTAATGCTATTTTCAGTTGCCAAATTTCTTTCATGATTATAATTTTTTGTGAAACTTTTTTTCTATCTTATTGGAAGCTAAATCTAAGCTACTGTAAAATACCTAAAAGCTACCATTAAAGCTAAAGAGAAGCTATAAGAGAAGCATTCATATTCTTCATTGATGATTGATAGATAAAAAGAATACACTTATATAGCCTAAAAAATACCAACAAGTAAATGATAAGATGACTCTACAAGTGTGATCTAACAGGAAGGAATTACAATATAAACTAAATAATATTTTGACTTTAGCCTATAAAATCCTTTAACCACTTAATCTTCTTTCTTTTGAGCTTCTTTAAGGCCCTCCTATGACTCTCTCTCTAGAAATCATAAAGAGGAAGGCGGACCTATGTGTACACCAGGGTATGCAGGTGCAACCCTTGGTGTTGTTAAAAATATTGCTAAATATCTGAAAAGAAAATGATTTGCTCCCTAATCTTTTATATTTGAGCCCACTCGTCTCTGCTCTATGATAGACTTGTGTATAGTTAAGAATGTACAAATACACCACTTGACTTGCTCCCTCTGACTTAGGGTAGAGCACCTTGTATTTCTGGATTGAAAATTTTGCTTTTATGATAGCTAATCATTGTAATTTTTGACATTAATGATTAAGTTGGAAATATAGATTTATATTGATAATTTCTAGTATTCATAGTCTGACTCACTTGAACTATTGTTTTCAAATTGGTACCATTTAGACAATCTGCTGCTCACGGAAAACCAGAAGTCAGTTAAACTTGCTGATTTTGGCTTGGCAAGAGAAGAATCTGTAACTGAAATGATGACTGCAGAAACTGGAACTTACCGTTGGATGGCGCCTGAGGTGCGTTGTGCCTTATGAACAAGATTTTATCATTCATTCTGCTGGCAATTAATGAAAAAAAATTCACTGAAGTGTTCAGAAAAGCTAGTACTTATTTGGTGCTCATTATCTTATTTTGTCATCACTATCAGTGAAAATGATACTTCATTATATACTAATGTGATATAAGATAGATGAGTGGCAGACTCACTTGAAATGAACACTCATCAGGTTGTAGAGTCCTGAACTAATACGCTGTGCTCTAGACAGTGGCAATACACAAGCAGTATTTGAGATTAGATTTGTTGGGGTTTTCAAGCACGATAAACAAAGCTGTTTATCAGTTTTCATCTGATAGAGTTCATGTATTTCTTCCTGGATTCTGTCTAATCGCTACAGTGAATCATCATGGTGGATGTTGGCAGTAACCTGTAGGGGGATTATAGTTGTTTCATTTTTTTAGTTGAGTAAAGTTCCATTCCACTGTCATTATAGTTGTAAACACTGACCTTTATGCATATTTTTTGTGAAGATATTTTTTATGATTGCTTGTGTTTTTCCAGTTGTACAGTACAGTGACATTGCGTCAAGGGGAGAAAAAGCATTACAACAATAAGGTTGATGTCTACAGCTTTGGAATTGTTTTGTGGGAGCTACTAACAAATCGCATGCCTTTTGAAGGAATGTCCAATTTACAGGCTGCTTATGCTGCTGCATTTAAGGTATTAAAATTGGCAGAAGATTGGTCATCCATAACTGGTTATCATGTTATGCAAATTACAAATGCTTGTACAGGGATTTCTCTCTTGTGATATTTGGATAACTGCAATGGATTTTTCCTCAATGTAACTTGTGTAATTTATGCTTTGAAGTTGAAAAGCTTGGAGTAATATTTAGAGTTAAGTATGTCTTTGGTTCCTAAACTATAATGAGATTTTAGTTTTCATCTCTATCTCAAACCTTGATCATGTTAGGACCTCATATTTAAGAAATGCATGAATGAAGTTTTTTTCGTCTTAAGGGTGTTAACTGTTTTTTGACATGACAAATGACAAATTACGTTAGATGCAGTCCACAAGTTCCCTTCCTGTCAACGCCAATGTGATTCACCGTTTGATACACTAAAAAATAGTTAACACCATTGGACGAAAAGGACTGCGTCCATGTATTTCTTAAATATGAGAACCTAACAAAATCAGAGTTTAAGATAGGGATGAAAACTAAAATCACGTTATAGTTTAGAAACAAAAAAAAAAAAAAAAAATTAATCTTAATATTTGTGACAAGAATTACCCAAATGTAAATATTGACAAGATATTCATCAAGATGGAAAAGATAGCCATATTTTTTGCACAAAATCATCAAAATTTGTTCTTTCATTGTCCATATTTATATAAAAATATCCTCTCTTTTTTTGTGACTCACCTTAGGATTCATATGGCATTGAATTTCTTGCTAAGCATAACATGGTTTTCATTTGAGATTGCAGCAAGAGAGGCCTAACCTTCCTGAAGACATATCTCCTGATCTTGCCTTCGTAATTCAATCATGCTGGGTTGAAGATCCTAACATGAGACCAAGCTTCAGTCAGATTATCCGCATGCTCAATAAGTTCATCCTCACTCTCCAACCACCACCATTTTCAGCACAAACACAACCTGAAGTGGACGACGAACCCGAGGCCGTGACAAGTAATGGCACCATAACTGACTTTTCTACGCGAAATAAAGTTAAGTTTTCTTTTATTCGCCACCTTTTTTCTTCAAAGAGAACCAAAAGCTGATAGTATGAGTTGTAAATTTGGAGAACCCTCCTTTTGCTGTAGATAAAAGAGTTCTTCTCACAGTACTTTATACAGTTTAATGCATTTACAAGTAATTATATCTAGGGTGACAACTACAGGGATGTAACATGTCCAACAGAAGTGTAGAATATGATGATAAACTTTTGAAAGAGTAAGGAAAAATAAAGGTTTGTTTATATTATGCAGTTGATCTTTTTGTTTAAGAACAAGTTGGATTAGATTTTTGCCTCCTTTCTAAGACATGGTTTTAATCACAGTGAAGCAACACATTGTGTAGTAGTTGTATCCAAGGAGTGTTTAATAATTTGTTTATGTTCATTGAATGAATGTCAATTTTGAAAGTTCTGTTATTATTGTTATGATGATGCACATTGCTTCTTTGATCTGATGTTACTGGTTTGTTAAGTATACAACAGGATAAAAAAACACTAGTTTGTTTTTGCATTTTCCCCTTTAACTAGAAAATTTTCATTCTCTTTTGACGTGTGTTGATGTTAAATGTGAGACTCTGAAATTTTTGAGCTAATATTTTGTGGAGTTTGTGGTTTCAAACTTCGGTTGCCAATTTTAATGAGTGGATGATTTAAAATGTAATCACTATTTTAGTATATTATATAATTAGTGTTCCTTTTTTGTAATTGATGTTTATAAGTTTTAAATTTTTTTAATACATAAATTACATTATATTTAAAATTTTGAATAGATATGTTTAAACTATACATGAAACTTTGGATTTACAATAAACATATTTATTTTATGATATATGATTACTTTTAACTTCTAATAATTTGTAAAACGTTGTTGATATTCAATTTGAAAATAAAGACTAAAATATATTGAAAGACGATATATATATATATATATATATATATATATATATATATATATATATATATATATATATATAACATGCATGCGAAAAATAGAAGCAATTAAAAATGATAGAGATTTTTTTGAGTTGGTTAACTCAAACTAAATTCAAAATTAGAAATATGTTTAAGGAATGAAAACATAAAAGTTTATTAAAGTTTAATTATGTTTTAAATTTTTACTAAATTTGAAAATTTTCAATTAAATTTTTATTAATCTTTTAGTTTATTGAATTTTTCAAATTTTAAAATTTTTAATTAAGTCCATCTAATTATATCCGTTAATTATGTGACATGTTAATTATTATGTATTATTGTCATAAAATAATATTTTATTACAAAATGGAAATATGACGATGAGATACTTTTCAAAGATTTACTACAGCTAATGAAAATTGATTCAAATTTAATTAATTATAAAAAACAAAATATAAAACATATAACTATAATAAACTTATGAAAAATATAAAATTATAATATTATAAAAATAAAAAGTTTAAAGATCTATAATTTGATGATTTTATAATTTCATAATATTATAATTTTATAGTTTAATAATTATCTAATTTTATAATTTTAAAATATATATTTTATAATTTTGTAATTATGAAATTATATATTTTATAACTTTATAAATTATTAATCTGTTATTTTTTGTTTTTTTAACTTATAATTATATAATTTTATAGTTACATGTATTTTTTTTTATAATTTTATATATTTTAATTATTTATTATATTGTATTTTATAATTTCAACAAAATTTTAAATAATTTTTGTTAAAAACACTAAATTTTTGTAATAAATATTATGTGACAATATTTGTAATACCCCATTTAATTTAATATACGAAATTGAAGGAAGCGTCACAAAAGATAACGTAAAAGCGTAGTCCTGGAGTTCAAAACCCAACTCCTTAAAAACCTAGGCACACCACGATGCCCAAAAGAAAACCGGTTAACAAGTTTACAAGGAAATGTATGTTAATCAAAGAACAAACAAGTACATGGGCCTTAACCCTAAAGAGAAGTCCAATAAAGAAACTAAAACCAGTCCATGCAGATTATGCCGCGGAAACCATCACCTCCCTGTTGCCCGCGGGTGTTCCTCGCATCTGCTCACACCAACAAATTGATGATCATCGCAAGAGAGAGTACCACACAACAGAACACACCACAATAAAAGTAGGGTAAGCCAGAGTATAAAGATTTCATCCATACAATTAAAATACATGTTCACCATCTCATACACACATACTAACCAAGCATGCTATGACTTCTTAGGCAATACACTAAGACACGACTCGACTCATCCGGATAAATATAACCTGGTCGGATTCAGCGGATGCTTGCACTTGTGGTGGATACCTCTGCTCACCCCCGAGCTATGTGTTACAAGTGTTTCAATGAATCAATTTTCCCTCACCACAAGGTTAGCCCTTAATGAATTTCAGGCCTCCTACTACTCTCACCACAGGAGTCAGTCCGCTCTAAGTGAGACTAACCGACTCCTTAGAGTGTTAGGATGCAATCCTTACCTTGAATCCTTACCTAGTTATACAGATGGGGCACCACCATGGACACCCACTATCAGGGGCCATGGAATTACATCCTGACCACTGAAGCGCAACCCTGGAAGTCTCACCTAGAGACTCCAAGGAAATTACACACTGACACGGAGACTACCAATCATGCTCACAATTCCATGTCAACCTCTGAAAAATAACACCTCATTCGTATCACAAGTTGAATCCATACCATTGATCATCACCACCCCATGAGTATAGGGCCTCATCTCATATCAATATCATGTCCCATAAGTTCCAACTCAATTATTAATTTCACATGCCGAACTTCCACAATATCCGTCATTCCATTCAAGAATTATGTCACACATACATGACAATCCATCATATATATATATATATATATATATACATATATGTATATATATATATATATATATATATATATATATATATGTATATACATATATATATATATACATATATCTCAACATAACAAGCATACCCAAGAAATTACCACTCATCCAAGGGCAACTAAGCAACCAAACCACATACTGTCTCGCCCAGCCCCTCGCTCAGGCTGAAGGGCCTCACTCAGGCGAGTCCCTCTTCGCCTAGGCGAGGGCTCGAAACAGGAAACAGGAACCACTGCAGGATCTCGCTTAGGCGAGACCCCTCTCGCCTGGGCGAGTGGTTCGCTCGCTCAAAATAATGAGCAGGTCGCCTAGGCGACCTTCCGCGAAAATGGTTTGGGCGAGCCTCCGCCAGACTCGCCTAGGCGAGTCTGACTCGCCTGGGCGAGATTACCAGTTCCCGCCCTGGTCTCACCTGCAACAGATGTGTCATTCAACCCAATAAAAACACACCAAACATTTCAGGCATCCAGAACAACGATTAATCCATACAAACATTTCGCAAGCTCAAGAAACGGCAGAAAACAAACAACTTAAACTTAAACCCTAACTTCCCGTACCTTGACTAGCTAAAGCTTTGACACTCGAATAGTGAAGAACAATAGCTCACGGGACAGCTTTGTGAGCTGAAAAACAGTGGACAGGTTCTGAAAATGAGCTCATTAGGAGGCTCTAACTGAGAACATACAGAAAAACAAAAGAACATAGAGTCTGAGTTAGGAGGAACTTACGCGGAACGGAAGAATGAGGATGAGCTTGCTAAAGCTATGACGACTCCCAAACCCTAGCAGAGGATGACGACAGCTGCTCTAAGAGATGTGAGGGATCTGTTTTACGAAGAGTGGTTACTAGTTAGGGTTTTGGGGTACCTTAGGTCAGATTTTGAATTGGGCCAACCCCATTCAGGCTCAAAAGATTGGACAACCTCTAAAATAAAATGGGCAGAAAATAATTGGGCCTTACATTCCCTCCAACAACAAAAATTTTTGACCTCAAAAATGAAACTTACCAGGTAAAAAGGTACGGGTGTGATTTCCTCATGTCCTCCTCTAACTCCCAAGTCAAGTCGCCCGTTCTTTGATCCCAGATGACTTTAACCAGGCGGACTTCGTTTCCTCGGCGCTCCTCAACTTTGCTATCCTCTAGAGCGACGGGTGGGACTTCCACTGTGAGGTCTTCCCTGATCTGTATATCTTCGGCTTCCAACACATGCGCCGGGTCAAACACGTACTTCCTCAACTGTGAGACATGAAACACTGGATGAAGGTTCGCCAACTGCGGGGGTAAGGCTATCTCATAAGCCACTAGTCCAATCCTCCTCATGATCTGATATGGACCAAGGAATTTAGGGGAAAACTTCTTTGAGCGGAGAGCCCTTCCCACGCCAGTGGTTCGGGTAACCCTCAAGAAACATGATTGCCGGCTGCGAACTCCAAGGGCCTCCTCCTACAGTCTGCATAGGTCTTCTGCCTACTTTGAGAGGCATGCATTCTGTTCCTCACCTTCCTCACTTTCTCAGTGGTCTGCTCTAACAGTTATGGTCCAACTAATACCGCTTCTCCATCTTGATACCAACAGAGAGGAGTTCTACACCTCCTGCCATAAAGAGCCTCGTATGGCGCCATGTCAATGCTTGCATGAAAACTGTTATTGTAGGTGAACTCTATTAAAGGCAATACCTCATCCCAAGCTCCCAGGTGGTCTAGTATGCACGTCTGCAGTAAGTCCTCAAGTGACTGGATGGTCCTCCCCGACTGACCATCAGTCTGGGGGTGGTAGGCTGAGCTCATAGTCAACTTGGTCCCCAATGTCTTTTGTAAGGTTTGCTAGAACCGGGATGTAAACCGTGGGTCTCTGTCGGAGACTATGCTCGAAGGTACTCCATGCAATCTCACGTTCTCCTTAACGTACAGTTGTGCCAACTTGGTCATGGGCATCCTCAAGTTCATTGCCAAGAAGTGGGCACTCTTGGTCAATCGATCCACTATCACCCAGATGGTGTCATGTCCTCTAAAAGTCTGTGGCAAATGGGTTACAAAATCCATGGAGATGCTGTCCCATTTCCACACTGGTATTTCCAAGGACTGTAGATTCCCACCGGGCCTCTGGTGCTCCACTTTCGCCTTCTGACAAGTTAAACATGTTGATACGAACTGAGCCACATCCTTTGCCACCAGAAAGTTTCCTTGAGGTCCTGGTACATCTTAGTCATGCCAGGATGCAGACTAAGACGACTCTTATGTCCTTCCTCAAGAATCAACTTCTTTACCTCCGCATCATTTGGTACACAGATACTGCCCTGGAACCTCAAGATATCATCATTACCCAAGGTGAAATCTCTAGTCTCATCTGACCCAAGCTGCTCTCTGACTCTGTTCAGGCTGGCATCTAATAACTGCCTCTCTTTCACTAAGCTCAAGAAGTCACTGGATATAGTAAGGGTACTACACCTGATGGACTCGGACCCCAACTCCACATGTATCCTCATGTCTCTGAACTTCTCCAGTAGTTCCACCTCCTTAATCATGAGATGTGCGGTATGTATAGTCTTCCTACTCAGGGTATCTGCTACCATGTTTGCCTTCCCCGGATGATATAGGAGCTCGAAGTCATAATCTTTCAAGAACTCCATCCACCTCCTCTGCCTTATGTTCAATTCCTTCTGGTCAAACAAGTACTTTAAACTTTTGTAGTCGCTGAACACACGAAACTGAGCGCCATAAAGATAATGCCTCCAAATCTTCAAGGCAAAGACTATCGCTGCCAACTCTAGGTCGTGAGTGGGATAATTACGCTCATGCACCTTAAGTTGTCTTGAAGCATACGCCACTGTCTTCTTTTCTTGCATCAAGACACAACCCAGCCCGAGATGAGACGTGTCGCAGTAGACCTCAAACGGGGTCCTAACGTCCGTAATTACTAATATGGGGGCACTAGTCAACCTCCGTTTAAGCTCCTGAAAACTCTTTCCACACTTATCCGTCCAAGTGAAAGGTTGGTCCTTCCGAGTAAGCAACGTCAAAGGTGCCACTACCTTGGAGAATCCCTCTATAAATCTCCTATAGTAGCCCGCTAACCCCACAAAGCTCCTGATTTCTGTGGCTGACTTAGGACTCTCCCACTTAACCACTGTCTCGACCTTCGCTGGATCTACTGAAATACCCTGCGCCGATATCACGTATCCCAAAAACTGAACTTCATCCATCCAGAACTCACACTTGGATAACTTGGCATAAAGTTGCTTCTCTCTCAATACATCAAGAACCAACCTCAGGTGTTCTGCATGCTCCTCCTGAGTTCTAGAATAGATAAGGATGTCGTCTATGAAGACTACGATAAACTTATCTAGGAAAGGCCAGAAGATCCTGTTCATGTAGTCCATGAACTGTAACATCCCTAGGGAATATTACTTAAAAATAAATAATTTCATTAAATAATCATCTCGATAAAAATCCCAACGCGGGAAAATTTTATTTCATTAAGTTAGCGCGCCAAAACTCATAACTAATTCATAATTCATTACAAGTTTCCAAAATTTGCATTTAAAACATACATTACAATTTATGTAAAACCCTAGCACTACTCCCATGCTAGCCCTCACTCCGCCATCTGAGCATCCTCAGCACCACCTGTATCAACATCTGCTCCCGTGTAACGAATTACACGATCATC
>Ga0214545_1012088_pt1 | contig 11509 bp, 6 predicted proteins | sample CNSS4metaG_FD_160064 | JGI IMG/M metagenome (GOLD analysis project Ga0214545, IMG submission 160064) | Root nodule microbial communities from cowpea collected in UCLA plant growth center, Los Angeles, California, USA - CNSS4 | ecosystem: Host-associated > Plants > Roots > Nodule | place: USA... | reverse complement strand
TCACATTATATTTGTCATCCAGTAAAAATATTACGTCAGCTTTAACTGACGTTTTTTTGCCTCTTTAAACCGTCACTTTATACGTTGTATAAAATGATGGTTGTTGCGGCGGTTCATCTATAACCGCCGTATTATACTTTGTGACGGCAAGAATTACGATATTTCAGGAAACCGTCGCTCAAGTAAATAACGACAGTTAAAAATGACGTAAATTACAAAAATAAACGTCGGTATTTACATGTTTTTTTGTAGTGTGTGGTTAACAAGGAGGTGATGGTTCCGCTGCTTAGTCTTTGGGTTGACTTCTACCTTTGGGCTCTTCATTTAGGGCTAAGACCTATGTATTGTTTTCTCCGGAAATTTGTTTAATTCATTTTCATTCTCTTACTTTATTTTGTACCCAGCATCGTGGTGTATCTCTTTTATTCGTCCTCTAAGTAATTGGGATATCTGTAGGAGTGACGTTATACTCTTTTATCCTCGCTTCTTATATTATATTGTGTGACATATCCTTTATTTATCTTTATTAAATAAATGGGGTGTTACAATATATATATAATATATATATATATATATATATATATATATATATATATATTATTTTAATATTTAAAATTTATTGGCGGATTGGTGAGCCAACTCGGCTCATCACAGGTTCAACCCGAATGAGCCGGGTTTTTAACGGGTTGGGTTCAATTTTAACCCATACTGAAATTTGTAATTTTTTTTCAACTCAACCCGACCTGAACCCGTGGGTTGGCTCGCAGGTTATAACCCATTTTGATGGCTCTAGAAGCAATTAATGATAAAAAAGTTAAATATATTTTTATTTCATTTATTTTAATTAAATTGAATTTTGATTTTGTTTAAAATTTTAATATATTTTGGTTCTTAAACTTTAAAAATAAATAGATATAGTTCTTTTAATCTAATTACGTCAATTAGTTTTTACGTGTAAAATGTGTTTTTCACCCGATATTAAAAAAAAAACATATCAAATAATATAAACAACTTAAATGATAGTATGAAACGCGTTTTACACGTTAATCTTTTTTAACATAATTAGATTAAAAAAATTATATATTTCTCTTTATTAAAGTTTGAAAAACAAATTAGCATATCAAAGTTATATATATATATATATATATATATATATATATATATATATATATATATATATATATATATATATATATATATATAAATTTCAATTTCACACGTAAAAGTTCAAAGACTAAACATATATATTTTTGGTGGAGACTAAACCTATCTGTTTGAGATCCCAAAAATATAATGGTGCAGAGATTTGTTTTGCCTTAATAGTTGAACTGAAATATGAAAAACTACTTGACTTCTGCTCGTTATGTCATGTAATTGGTCAGTCATTAGCCACGTGAAGCATAATGGCCATGGAGGCAAGACACAAAAGACAAGCTATGGATAAAATATCAAAAAGAAGAGTAATGCCAAAACCACAAAGGAAAAGGAGGAAACACTTTGTACTCATCAAGATAAAGTGAATGCTGACAACAAAAACAGCAACAATCTGCCAAGAGTGGATGAAACTGAAAGTTCAAATTGCAATAGAGGGGCACAATTCTCATATGCAATTATAGAGAAGGATCCCATTGAGCACTTCATAGTGGAATGAGATTCCTTAGAGGAACAACAACAAAATCCTCTTATGCAGCAAATAGTAGAATCAGAAAAGAAAACACATATACAGCACAATCATGGTAATATGAATGAAGATGGAGAAGTAAGAGATGGTACCAAAAAATCAACCTTGAGTCGCCTTCGTACAACCACATCACATATAGTCTGGTTATATGTATCTATATTTGGTGCCATTAACCGGATTTCACAATTTGATTCTCCTCGTATCGGAACAAAAATCCTACACCCCTCCACTGCAATTTCACAGCCTAAAAATCCTTACATAAACTCTTACCCTAGTCAATGTCAAAAGGTTTATTTGACAATTTAAAAAAATTAGGGGTGCAGGAAAAAAAATGAGCTGCAAGAAGTTCCCAAATTTCATCGTTCGCTCTTTTTTTATTTAGCCTGCAATTAGGAAAGGAATGGTCTTTGGTGTCAAATATTTGTATCTTTAATAGGCAAGAATACCTTGTCAAGACAGATTAAATTTAACTATTGTTTTTAAATTGGCTTGAAAAAGAACACCATAGAACTTACATCCCTCTATTTCTGCTTGTTGTGATTTATCGTCATTAATGATGAATAAAAATGAAGATGTACCTACCAAGTTTTTGTTTTCCTTCCGAGTCCACTGTTGTTGAATGGTAGAATGTTTTCACAAGCAAGGACCTATGTATCATGGAGGATTCTTTATAATATATTGCTTATTGATTTTGCACTAAAATAAATTATGCATATAATGACAGTTTTTTGAAACTCTAGTTTTTTACCGTATAAGTTTTTAATTAGTGATGTCAACGGGTGGATACGAGTAATAATTCTCTCATCTTTTATTCGCAGGATAAATATCTGTCTCCTTACATGTACTTATATTCCTGCGACTATTTGTGTCTCTTATCCGTACTTATATTTCTGCGGGTATTTGTTATGCAGGTATCCGCACATTTTTTTTAATATTCACAGATATCTATGGCGCGAATAATCACAAAAGAAAAATTTATTATTTAATAACAAATTTTAACGATAAAGTCAAATAAAATGCATAACATTTATACATCTCAAACAAAGTGAAAATAACCTATTTCAATAATGTTGAATGACAATTTACAAATAAATGAAGATTTTTGATAAAAAATAACTCATTTAAAATCAATGTGTTAATGTTTTTAATAATTTTTTTTTTAATTTAAATGAGAGTATAATGGATACAAGTAGTGACAAATATATATATATATATATATATATATATATATATATATATATATATATATTATGATATTTGGACCCATCCCATTAACAAGTGAATATAAAAAATACATGTACCCATTTTTCGCGAGTGTCTTTTTTCAATATCCATTTTTTATCCGTTGTAGATTTTATCTATGGATACAAATTTTTTTACACTCATATGTATTCCATTTTGAATTGCTATATTTTAGTTAATCATTATTTTTTTTCACTCGACCATTAATTTCTGGGTATCTAATTTTCTAATTTACTGATTTTTTTTTTGGGCAATTGCAATCCGTGATTTGATTGATAATGTGGATAATTGAAGGAGCTAGTTGTAGCTTCCAAATTGAATTCATGGCATAGTAAACACATTAACCGGATACATTGAACAATGCATGGAAATTTGATAAAACAGAATATAAAAATGGTGAATTGAATTCATCACACACTACGGTTAGAATTGAATTTGGTTTCATCCCCAAATTATTTACAGATTTGATCTACAGTGGGGCCCATGATTTGGAAATGTTTGATTTCGATTTTTGTGAAAATTCACTGAAGTATTTCTTTCATATTTGCATGAACAAATATCTCGAAAATTATAATATTTTATTTATAATAATAACTATTTTAGTAATCTTTTATTTTGTAAATTGATATTAAATTAACTATTTTTTATTTTTAAAATTGGTTTTTACTAGAAAAATTTTCTTGTACTGAAAAATCCGTATCCATAAATATCCTTTGACGAAACCCGCAACAGGTAGTGAATAGATATATTATAAATGGATACTCGTGGGTAATGAATATTTTTTATACCGTATGTTAACCCGTACTCGTGATACTCTTATTCGCTATACTCTAATTGAAATTAAAAAAAAAATATGACTAAAATATTAACACATTGATTTTGAATGAGTTGTTTTTTATCAATTGATTTTAAAAAATATTTTTTCTTTGTAAATTGTCAATCAACATTAAGGGTTATTTGAACTTTATTTGAAATTTATGAATGTTATGTATTATATTTTATTTGAATTTATGTTTCAAATATTTTAAATATTTTTTAAAAAATTTATAAATATTTGCAAGTACATGTGGATATTAAAAAATTATGCAGGTATTCACATGAATATGAAGACGGACATAGGACAAATGTTTATCAAGCAGGTAGGGTACGAAAAACTATTACCCGTACTTTACCCTTCCCGTTAACATTCTTGTGCATGAAGGAGTAACAAAATAAAAATTGACTGCATGTGTTTGTTCGGTCTTGGTGTACTGGTTTGTCCTTTTAAACTTGAATTTAAGTATGGAGAAATTAAAAAGCACAAATTAAAAAAGTATATATTGATGTTCTATACTACCTTTAATATAGTTTTTTTCTTAGATGCTCAAAAGTTCGTCATGTTGACACAAATAGATATAATCTTAATATTGATTTTAGCTATCAATCATAAATATGATTCCATACCCATAAACATGCTGTAAACTGAGTGAGAAAGCGTACTTGAATATGACATAATGATAATACCGTTAGAGCACATTTAATTCTTTGATCTTCCTTCTGTAGAGCACCTATATTTTCTTATAGGTTTTCTCTCCTGATGGAGATAGAGAGAAAGGAACAGGAATAGAAACTTAAGTTTTATGTGTGCTCTCATAAGGAGACCCTGACCCTTTAAATAACCTAATTAGGTTACTTTAAGATTCAATATTTCTAATTTGACCTTCATCAAATTAGAAATTACTCTATGGTCTTTACACAATTTTTCTTTTCATGACGTATGCTTTAGTCAAAACACTAATTTAGTCGGATCACTTTATTAATTGGATTAATATATAATGGCTCTAACACATTTAAATATGTATCATATATATGTATGATCTAAAATTACCAATAATTTCTCACTCGTCACAAATATATATGTTCTAACAACCTTATAAATGTGTTAGACTTTTATGAGTTCAAAATTGTCATTATATTCCTTGAGCATATTCCAAAAGTCTCATCCATTGATTACATCAGAATATAGAACTAAACCGATTTTTCATTGCATCAGTCACAACTAAAACCAACAATGATCACTAATCCTGACACGTAATATGTTCAAAAATCATTTAAACAGACACTAACCTTGGCCCAAACCATCCATGATTCATAAATCAGGAACGATTCAGAATCACTGGTACTATATTTTATTTTTTCATTTATAAATATGTAAACAAAAATGTTATATAAGATTCAGCCATAACTAGGTGAAGTGTTAATGTAGAGTTTGATGTGCTTAATAATTTGAATCCCTTCATCTGTGGGTGATTGTGCACATGCGCTCTTCTAGCCTCTCATACAACATAACTTTTGCCTTAAAGAAAACATCATTCCCTTATTATTTTGATTCTCCTCAACGTTCAACTTGTTCTACCGATCAAAAAACCTGCTTCAAATATGTTTAACCAGCATCCTGATATTATTTCTCTCCTTTTCATTCCTTTTCATTTTGGTTTCTTAAAATTTGAGTCCTCCAAAATGCTATTTAGGTGTCTTCACTAATATTTCACATTCAAAATATGTTCTTAAGAAGTTATATTCAATATTATGTTTCGAAGTTTTGAAAAAATCGATCAAAACGTCCGACGAAGAATGAACACCAAAGGAGCCAAAAATGGCTTTGAAACAGTGAAAAATGATGGAAGTATATTGTACGTCAACAATTTAAACACTAGAAGTATTTTCCTCCAAACATGTAAGGAGATTTTTTCCTTCAATATCATTCAGAATCATTCGTACTAATATTTTATATTTACATATTCAACTTTTTGCTGTCCCTTCACATACCTTCCTTCAATGATAGTAGATTGTTTTGATCTTTAATTAGTCTACCTAGGTGAGTGTGCTATTATAAATATACATATATATAAATTCAACGTAAAGTAGTTTGGTAGAAATTGATAACTTCTACAATTTATCTAAGTTCACAATACCTGCAAAATGTAAATTCAAAACTTTATTAAATGCATTGTAATGCAACTGAATTGTAGGAAGTCAATGACAATACGAAGCAACTAGCTGAAAAACTGAAAGAGGAAGTGAAAATGATGTTCCAATCATCAAACAAAGATGTCAAGCAAAAACTAGAACTGATTGATTCACTCCAACGTTTCATTCAGTGTATCCTATCTTTTTCAACAAGAAATTAATAATGTATTGGAACAAATTTACGACAGTTTTACAAAAGATAACACCATCATTGAAGATAACAATTATCACTCTCTTGCTCTACTCTTTCGTTTGCTTAGACAACAGGGGTATCAAATTTCATCAGGTACGTGTATACTTTTTCGTTACAATTTCTATACGTATAATGTTCATAGAGAATCAAAATCAAATTAACTCCCTATTACACATGTATTCAACTAAATGAGCAGATATATTCAAGACTCTGAAAGATGAGGAAGGAAACTTGAATGAAAGACTTGAGAATGATATTGAAGGGTTGTGTAGCTTGTATGAAGCTGCACAAATGAGAACTCATGGAGATGACATGCTGGATGAAATATGTGACTTCTCAAAGACTAAACTTAAATCCTTGGTCAACCAACTGAAACCATCTCCTGTTGCACAAGTCAACCATTGCTTAAACCACCCTATTAATAAGAGCGTACCAAGGTTTGAGGCAAAGTATCACATGTCTGTCTATGAACAAGATTGTTCCCATGATGAAACTCTTCTGACATTCGCAAAATTAGAATTCAATATTCTTCAAAGAATGCATCGAAAAGAAATTGGCACTATCACCAAGTAAGTCTTTTACCTTCAAATCTTCTCAATAGTAACCTCATATTCATATCCAACTATATCATGAAACTAAAAATTTTAGATCACCTTTACGGGATAGTCTAACTTATCTCAAATAAAAGTAAAATTAAACAATCTCGTCTTAAATGATTGATGCAATTAATAAGATTGTATCACTCATCTTTAAGCACGTAAAAAATGATATTGTTGTTTAATCATATTTTTATTTAGAGTTCAAGATAATTTATAATAGACCATGTTTAAATTTTGAAGGTCTTATTCATTTATTTTTAGGTGGTGGAAAAAGTCAAACTTTGAGAAAAAGGTTCCTCACGGTAGAGACAGCATGGTTGAGTGTTATCTTTGGTCGTTGAGCATGTCGCACCTGCCTGAATATAGTAATGCAAGAATCACTTTAGGGAAATTGGCCGCTGTTATTGCTCTTTTGGATGATACTTATGACGCTTATGGCACTGTTGAGGAACTTCAACTTTTCACAGAAGCATTTCAGAGGTTGATGTGTTTTAAAACTTATAGTCAATAATGAGAAAAAGATTTCAAAACAATGAATTGGTACAAGGTTCATCACATTTTGATTTTTTTTTTTATATAATAAATCTTTGTTTTTCAAATTTCAGATGGGATATCAGACTCACCGAATCCGTTCCACAATCCATGAAAGTAATATTTGATACAATTGTAGAACTGTGAAGAAATAGAAGTGTTGACAAGTGAGAGTGGAAACTCAAGCTTTGTGGTGCCACGTTTCAAACAAATTGTATGTCTATTCCAACTTTGTTTATATTTGTTTTCAAGATTAAGTTTATCTCATTTAGAGGTGTCAATTTGGCCCTGGCCCATGTGGGCCAGGGTCAAAAAAGCCCACATTAAAAAAAAGTTCCCAACAAAGAAATTTACAAGACCAAAAACACTACAAAAGCTCTGTGGGCCAGGGCCAACCCATGGGCTTTCATCTTCCACATGAAAAATATATTATTTTTTAAAATATATTATTATTTGTGAGACAAGCCCAACGAATCGGACAAGCACGACGACCCGAATAGATTGAACGACCCGGACCTGCCAGACGACCTCGACATAAACGACGACTAGAACGAGCCTGATGATCCAAACGGGCCCGACTATCCGGAAGGGCCTGACGACCTAGATGACCCGGACAGGCCCGACAACCAGGACAAACCCGACAACACGGACGGGCTCGACGACATGGACGACCCTGACGACCCAAACGGACCCGACGACATGGACAGGCCCTACGACCTAAACAAGCCTGATGACGTAAAGGGGCCCGACGACTCGGACGGACCCGGCGACTCGGACGGGCCTGACGACCCGTATGGACTCGACAACCCGGATGGTCCCTACGACCCAAACGTGCCCGACAACCCAGACGAGCCCTACGACCTAGACGGGCCCAACGACCTGGACGGATCCCACGACCCGGATGGGCCTGACGACCCGAACATGCCCTATAACCTAGATGGGCCCAACGACCCGAACAGATCCAACGACCCGGACGAGCCCGATGACCTGAACGGGCCCAACAGGCCTAACGACCCGAATGGTACTGACGACCCGTATGGACCCGACGACCCAAACGGGCCCTAAGACCCATACGAGCCCTACGACCCATACGGGCTAGACGACATGGACATGCCCGTCGACCCGGATGGGCCCTATGACCCATACGAGACCGATGACCCAGATGGGCCCAATGACCCGAACGAGCCTGATGATCCAATCAGGCTCAACGAGCCAAACGAGCCCAACGAACCGGATGGACCCGACGACCTGGATGGGACCGACGACACGGACGGGCCCGATGATCCATACGAGCCCAACGATCCGAACAGAATCCTCCGTGTCATTGGGCTCGTCCGTGTCGCTGGGCCGGTTTGAGTCATCGGGCCAATTCTGGTTGTCTGGGTCGTAAGGTCGTCCGAGTTGTCGGGCCCGTTCTGATCATTAGGTTTGTCCGCATCGTAGGGCCTGTCCGGGTCATCAGGCCCATCCAGCTCATCGAGCCCTTCCGGGTCATTGGTCCTATTCGAGTCGTTGGGCCTGTCTAGGTTGTAATAATAATAGGATTAAATAATTAATATTTAAATATGACATTGACACAAGTGACTAGTGATGTATAATAAAATACACTATAAAAAAAACATGAAATAGTGATCAAAATTTCAGTCGCTAAATGACTAAAATCGATCACTGACTAATATAATAATCAATTAACTCGATCATTATTTTCTTGGTTACTAGTTCATAGTGACTGAATCAATGACCAATTCAGTGATTGAATTAGTAATCGATTAGTGACTGATTTAGTAATTAAAATTTATTATCAATTTTGATTTAGTCAGTAATTTAACTCTAATTTAGATGCCACATTTTTAGCAACTAATAATATTATTCTTTAATTTTTAATGGCTTTCGGAAAAATAAGATGCTTAGTATTATATAGTATAAACTTTAACTGTAATTTAGATGCCACTTTTTTAGTAAATAATAATATTATTCTTTAATTTTAACCGCTTTCGGAAAAATAAGATGCTTAGTATTATATAGTATAAAATTAATCAATGAAAACGTTAACATGTACGTACTTATAAAGTACAAATAAACATTAAAAGTTAAATAAACTTTAAATATGTAAACTAGTTATTTAGACAAGTAGAAATTATCCTTAAACATGAAATGTATTGACAATATAATTCCAATATTGCCTTTAAGAACAATACATTTTGAATTTGGTAAAACTACAAATATAACAGGTTTTGCCTTCGTTTTGTTGAGGATGATGTCATCAACAAAGTTTTCAAAGACTTAATAGCCAATGAGAGCAACAAGGTTACCACTAAGTATGTCACAAAAACTATTTAGATAGCATCTTTTGAGTGGTTCACTAGTTTTCCATTTTTACAGAAAAAATTGTTAAAATTTAATAGTTAAAATATCATTGTTCTTTTTACACACAAGATTATGGTATCTGTCAAACCTTTTCCCAAACACCACCTCATGCATCTCAACCATTTGCCACAGTATACAAAGTGATTATCCATGACAACACAAGATAACCACACCAAGACCCCTATCCCACCATATTTAAATCAGTCCAACCAAGTTCACAACACCAACTTTACTTGGTCAAACAAAAATGGGTGTGTATTAGTACAATAGCATTTATGGAATACGCCAAAAATCTATCCATTAAGTTAGGATGGGTGCAAAACTGCGTATATGTAGCAACAAATTACTAGTATGGGTCTGCTATATCAAGAACCAAAAAAGAAGCATATCTTATTGTGAACCAACATGCAAAAAGAACTCCTATGAAATTCACGATAATAATAATAGTTATTACCATTGTAATATTCTTTTAGAATCTACCTACTGTTCTTGTGATAACCATGGAACCTGTGGATCCAACAATAAATGTGACCCTATGAACTTTGAGGAATTTCGGTTACTTGTCTGCTTGGGTTTGAACCCAAATCCACACGAGTGGTATGATAGCAGAGATGGGTAAGGAGGGATCGTGAGGAAGCAAGATGTATCCCTTTGTGGGAATGGAGAGGGATTGTTAAACTTTAAGGCTTGAAGCTTCTTGAGGCAACTGCCAAAGAGGGTTGTAGTATGGAAGAGTGTGAGGAGGATTTGGCCTAGCCCACAGGGTTTGATCCTGATCCATGTGGACTACGGCAAAAAAAGTTCACATTGAAAAAAAGTTCCATCAAAAAAATTTAGAGGGCCAAAAATCTTATAAAAGACCTGTAGACCAGGACTAATCTATGAGCTTTCATCTTCTACATAAAAAATATATTATTATTTGTGAGACAGGTCCAACGAACCAAACAAACACGATGATCCAAATAGATTAAACAATCCGGACCTGCCCAATAATCTTAACAAGAAAGATGATTCGAAATAGGTCAACTAACTATTTTTTTGTCTTAACTCAAAATTATATTGTAATGCGAAATTACTCCAGAATGAAAAAATGATAAAGCAATTATGCACCACCTTAATCACTAATATACACCAAGACCACAACAAACACGTGCACTCAATGAAATCAATCTCAGTTCTAACTGTAGTGTGTGAAATAATTCACCATTTTTATATTCAATTGGCCTGAATTCTGTTTTATCAATTTTCAATTCCTAACTCTAACGTGTTTGCCATGCCATGAATTCAATTTGAAAACTACATCTAGCTCAATAATTCAATGAGTTAGAAAATTAGATACCAGAAAGATATGATTGAGTGAATAAATAATGATTAATTAAAATATGGCAATTCAAACTTTCATGCATTTAAATAATAGTATAACAATTAATAGTTTCACGCTTAAAAATATCATATTTTACATAAAAATATGACCGTTGCTGAAAAATCGAACGGTCACTTAAACAATGTTTAAGTCTTTCAAGTTTTTCTTTTTAATAAATCCTTATACTATTTAATTTGTCAACAAAATTTTGGTTATTTCTTCATGAAGAAAATAAATGTAAAAAAATGCAGACATATCCTCTATAAATAACAAAATTAAAACCAAAATTAACCTACACAATAAACACAAGAATAAGCAACTTGTTTCTTCTGAAAACCATATACAAATCAAGCAATTGGTGGTCTTCATAACTTTTCAAATTCTCTTCTTTCACTTGTTCATCTCAATCCTTAAATAGTACAAAACTACTAGGGATATAACTTACATAGAACTAATTTAATAATGTATAAAATACCTTACAATGAAACAAATAGTTTCTAGTTTTATGAACATTTTTATTGAAA
>Ga0214545_1012081_pt1 | contig 11518 bp, 8 predicted proteins | sample CNSS4metaG_FD_160064 | JGI IMG/M metagenome (GOLD analysis project Ga0214545, IMG submission 160064) | Root nodule microbial communities from cowpea collected in UCLA plant growth center, Los Angeles, California, USA - CNSS4 | ecosystem: Host-associated > Plants > Roots > Nodule | place: USA... | reverse complement strand
TTTTTTTTTTTTTTTTTTTTTTTTTTCTAAATGAAGTCGTCCGGCCTTCGACTGATTTTTGCATATACAGTGATGAAATCGTCTGACAGGAGGCCGGTTTCAGTTTTTGATTTTTTTTTGGTTAATAGGGTAGTCACGGTTCACCATTCGTACGACGGTTGCATCCTGGGTTTTGCCGTTGGCTTGGGAGTACCAAACTGCGAATGAATATGTGTTTTGGCCAACGGAATAGAAACCAGCAAAGAAGATGGCATTTGGTGAGAGCATAACATCGTTGGGGTCCTCCACTAAGAGGGATGAACCTTGATGCAGGATTTCTACTGCTGAAGATGAAAGTTGCGCTGAAGATGAAAGTTGCAGAGACATAACGAGAGAGAGAAAGATGAACCACATGGTAAGAATTGAGTGTAAAGTATTACACTGTTAACAATAATCTAACTTCATCACTCCCAATGCATATATATTTGCACTACCTGCAACGGTGTCCATGACTATTGACTATTATCCTTTCATCTCATCCATTGACTATTAATTTAGCTTCATATTCAAATTAGTTGCTTCCTGGTTTTGGCATTGGTTTCGTTCTGCTTCCCTACGCAGACTCTTTGACAGTGATAGTTGTATTGTCTTCAAAAAAAAAAAAAATCAAAAATTGAAACTGACCTCATGCCGGATGACTTCATCACTGTATATGCAAAAACCGGTCGGAGGCAGGACGACTTCATTTCTTTTAAAAGAAAAAAGGAAACCGGCCTCTGGGAGGACGACTTCACCTTTAATGTCGTCCTCCCCCTGACGACACAACCACTTTTACAATAAAACTTTCAACCGACCCCTTTTTACAAATATGCAGACAAAGTGACTCAAAATTACAAATTTCTCCAAATATTACCAATTCTTACGGTTGTTCATGAGTAAGCTAAGTCTGAATTTATATGTAAACTTAAATTAGAACTCACCATGATTATTTTTTTATATACCTTATGTTATACTTAACATTCATAATCAATAAATATGTTTATTTATCAATCATTCTCGTAATTTCATATTCAAATTATGACATTGTAAAAAATCTATATGATTATTTGTTTCTTCTCTATTCAATTCAGCGATCAAATCTCTTTTGTAGAAAGACGTAATAGGTTGACCGATAAATATGAGAAGATTAGAGATTGAATGAGTAAATTGATTGATGAGTTGAAATTAAGATTACATTATACTGTATTTAATTAATGATTTTATGAGATAAATATTAATTTTATATAATTAAAAAGTTTTAGTCACAATTATTTTTAGATGTTTGTCACATTTAGGTTTGTCTGATTTGGAATACAGAAATAATGTGTTTGGGTACAAATTATAACATCACATTTAATTGATAAATCTAATTAAATAAAACACCGCATATTTTTTATAATATTCAAAGAGTACAAGATTTAAAGTATAGAGAATTTTACTGTCATATAATCGGTCGGATTTACCGGATGCTTGCACTTGTAGTGATCTCTACTGCTCTATAGAGCCATTGCCAATGAGTTTCACCCTACCACGCACAATGTTAGCCTTCAAACATTTAAGGCCATTATCCTGCCAAAAATTAGGGTCTCCTACTACTCTCACCACTTGAGTCAGTCCCCTCTACGTGAGACTAACTAACTCTTTAGAGTTTCAGGATGCAATCTTTACCTAATTATATACACTACGACACCACAATGAAATCTTACCAAGAGGTTCATGGAATTACGTCCATCACATACAATACCACCATGAGACTTTACCACCAAGAGGTTCATAGAATTACGTCCATCACATACGACACCACCATGAGATCTCACCAAGAGGTTCATGGAATTACGTCCATCACATCCAACACCACCATGAAATTTTACCAAGAGTTCCACGGAATTACGTCAACTCATACCACAACCATGTCTCTCCAACCAACCATTGATTTATCATGCATAACAATCTCATGCCAACATCCAACCAATCAATCAATCATGATTATGCACTTATTTATACCAAGCTCATCAATTCCCGTCTCATTATATCATATAGAACATACAAAACATCATACTTATCTTTTAAAAGCAACAAACCATCTAATCATTAGAAACATACACGTATCCAACCAACTCTGTCAATCTCGCTCAGGCTAAAGAGCTCTCGCTCAGGCGAGAGGATCCCTCACTTAAGCTACAAGCTCTCCCCTGGGCGAGACTACAAACAGAGGGCACGTTGAGGTCTCGCTCAAGCTAGTCCATCTCGCTCAGGCGAGTGCCCTTCGCTTAGGCGAGCCCTCAAAATAGAGAAAGGGATGGGTTGTTGTTGTTCTCGCTCAGGCGAGAGCTCCTTGCTTAAGCGAGAGCTTTTCGTTTTGAACAACCACCCAGCTCGCCTGGGCGAGTTCAGCAGAACCCACCTGCTCTCATGCGTGCCAAACCAGATTCAAACAACACCGCAAACACAAACAGTATATTATCACACGTTCAACAATACATATCAAGCACCCATAACATAAACAGATCCAACATGCAAACCCTAGCTTCCCTTATCTGGACAAATGCTAGCGAAAGACACAGACACCCAATAGAGGAATACTACAGCTCCAGAAACAAGATTTGTGAGTTGGAAATAGTGGAATAAACGGAGCTTAGATAGCTCGGAGGAACGTCTTGATCAAACCCTAGTGTAACTCTGAAAAGAGAGAAGAGAGAGTGAGGAAAGGAGCTGTTTCGCAAATAGAGGCAGAATGAGCGGGATTAGGACTAAAAAAAGATTTTGGACACCCTACGGGCTGACCTTAGATCCAACAGAATAGGCTAGGCCCTTAATTAAGGTCGTGACCTTAAACAAATTAGTTAGAAATATTTTCTTAATATAATACAGTTGAACAAATAATTTAAAAAAATGAATGAGATTCATATTACTTTTCAATTGTTTTTAACCAAAGTTTCTTCAAGTTTTATTTCATTCTTATCCGTTTATCCGTTCGAAGCCATTCAGCATCACATAAGTTTGTGGGTGAAGGCCAACAAAAGTCAGTTTATTAACTTCTTTTTCTGTCATCACTTTCCCTCTATCTTCTTCTCAATTATTTTGCATAAAACCAACACCAGCTGTTAAATAAAATTGATTCCGTTTCAAATCATTCCAAAAAACATTTCCAAAGAACTTCTTCTTCACTTTACCTTCCTCTCTTCTCCAACATTTCCTTCATTCTGGCTGTTGTTTTTTCCCATGGCCGAGGCTTTAGTAGAAAGCGTGATTGAAAATTTGGGATCTTTAGTTAAAGACCAACTTGCAATTTATTGGGGTGTTGATGAGCAGACTGAGAAGCTTTCCAGCAATCTGAAAGCAATCCGTGCTGTTCTCAGAGATGCAGAGAGAAAACAAATAACAAGCTATGCAGTGAAGGATTGGCTGCAGAAACTCACAGATGCAGCATATGTGCTTGATGATATCTTGGATGAATGTTCTATTCACTCCACAAAGATGCACTTTGTTGATGGTCATACATCACTCGTATCCCGTCTCCATCCTAAGGACATTCTCTTCCGTTTCCATATCGGAAAGAGGATGAGAGAAATCACCCAGAGATTTCACAGCATTCATGAAGAAAGGCTCACCTTTGAATTACGTGTGAGTGTCACAGAAGAGCAAACCGTGGATGATGATGATTGGCGCCAAACTAGCTCTGTCATTACTGAACCCATATTATATGGCAGAGACGAAGATAGAGAGAAAATTGTGAAGTTTCTCCTCAAAGATGCTAATAACAATGAAGACCTCACCGTTTATCCCATAGTTGGTATGGGTGGACTTGGCAAAACAACTCTTGCCAAGCAGGTCTTCAATGATCACGAGATAAGTAAACATTTTGACTTGAGAATTTGGATATGCGTTTCAGACGATTTCAATTTGAAGAGAATACTACAATCCATCATAGAATGTTGCATTGGTCAAAATCCCAACCTTGGTGATTTAGAAGCAAGGCGGAAAAAGGTCGAAGAAGCATTGCACAACAAGAGGTATTTGCTTGTTCTTGATGATGTGTGGAACGAAAACCCAGAGAAATGGAAGGAGTTGAAGGGGATGTTGGAATGTGCAAGGGGAGCAAAAGGAGCTACCATTTTGGTCACTACTCGACTTGAGGAAGTTGTCTCCATCATGGGAACACATTCTGCTTACCGTTTGACAGCGTTATCAGAAGATGACAGTTGGTCATTGTTCAAACACCATGCGTTTGGACCAAACAGAGAAGAAAGGGAAGAGCTCGTGACAATCGGCAAAGAGATAATGAGGAAATGCGTTGGTTCGCCACTTGCAATCAAAACCCTTGCAAGCTGTTTGCGTGATGAAAGTGAGGTAAGCCAATGGGAAAATGTAAAGAAAAGCGAAATTTGGAATATACGAGAAGAAAGTAGTTCTGTGACAGGTGATGAAAATTCTATTATGCGTGTTTTGAAATTGAGCTATTCTAATTTGAAGTCGTCTGTGAAGAGATGTTTTTCTTTTTGTGCAATTTTCCCCAAAGATTTTGAAATAGATAAGGAAGAACTTATTCATCTCTGGATGGCCAATGGATTTATTAAATCCGAAGGAGACGTAGAAGTGGAGGATGTTGGAAATAAAGTGTGGAGAAAATTATATAGTAGATCCTTTTTCCAAGAAGCAAAGTATGATGAATTTGGTATGATCACAAGTTTCAAGATGCATGATCTATTTCATGATCTTGCCCAATCTATTATGGGTGAGGAATGTGTGGTTATTGAAGCTTCAAGTATGACTATGTTGTCAGCCAGAGTTCACTATTCAAGCTTGTTTAGTTCTGACTTCCTTTTTGATCGGCCTGCATTCAGTCGTCGACTCATGCCTGCTTTCAAGAAAGTTGAATCCTTGCGTACTTTTCTTGATTTTTGTCATATTAGCTCGGGGCCATCAAATCATTATCTTCGAGCATTATGCTTAAGACCTATTCCTTATTTTTCCCCATACAAGGATTTAGCAAACAAGGATTTAGCACATTTGAGATACTTGAGTTTGTCTTTTTGTTTCGAAAAAGCATGCTTAAATAGCATAATTTGTCAGATGCCGAAATTGCAAATATTGAAACTGAACTCTTGTACCGAAGTTGAGCTACCCAAAAACTTGACACAATTACAGGATTTAAGACATGTTTTGATTGATGATTGCGCTTCAATAGCAGAAATGCCTCCCAATATTAGCAAGTTAAGGCATCTAAGAACACTTGGCATTTTCGTTGTGGGTTCAAAGCCAGGGTGTGGGTTAGGGGAGCTGCAGAGTTTAAAGTTGGGTGGCACACTGAGAATCAAAGGCCTTGAGAACGTCTCCAGTGAATGGGATGCTAAACAAGCAAATTTGATTGGTAAAAACTTGAATATGCTATGGTTGTCATGGGATGGTAGAAGTAGTTCAGAAGGTAGTAATGTTAGTGTGGAGAGAGTACTGGAAGCCCTAGAACCTCCCTCGACTCTGAAGAGTTTTCAGATGAATGGATATGAGGGAAGACACTTATCGAGTTGGATGAGAAGTTTGGTAGCTCTGAGAGACTTGGTGGAAGTTAAGGTCTTGGAATGTGACAACGTTGAGGAGCTTCCTCCACTTGGTAAACTACCACACCTGAAAAGGCTAGAACTGAGTGGAATGAAAAATGTGAAGTGCATAGATGGTGAGACCTATGACGGTGCGGAGGAGAAGGCATTTCCATCGTTGGAGGAATTGAGTGTGGATAAATTACCAAATTTGGAGAGGTTGTTGAGGGATGAAAGAGTAGAGATGGTACCTCATCTTTTCCAATTAAGGATTCAGAGGGTCTCCAACCTTAAATGTCCACGTCTTCCTTCTGTTGAGAAACTTTATGTTATAAGCATTGACGATGTGGAAGGGGTTGTGGGGAATACGCCTTGTCTAAAGACCCTGAATATTTCATCAATTAAAGGAGTAAAGACACTACCTGACCAACTCGGCACGCTGGATGCATTAGAGGTCCTTGAGATTGAATTTTGGTATGATTTGGAGTATTTTCCAGAACATGTGTTGGAAGGTCTAACTTCTCTTCGAACTTTGGAGATTCGTCACTGTGAGAAATTAAAATCCTTGTCTGAAGGTGTTAGACATTTGGCATGTCTTCAGAGTTTGATGATCTGCAATTGTCCAGAGCTGGTGGTGGCTCTACCAAACAATATGAGCCAACTAACTGCCCTTCGAGACGTGTCAATCCTGTATTGCTCCACATTACCAGATGGCTTACAACGTGTCCCCTCCCTACGTTCTTTGTATATATTCGATTGCAAGTCTACTTCATTGCCGGACTGGCTTGGAGACATCACTTCTCTTCAACAATTAGACATTAACTTATGTAGGGAGTTGAGGTCACTGCCGAGTAGCATTCAACGCCTCACCAACTTGTCTCATTTAATCATACTCGGATGTCCTCATCTGGAGAAGCGGTGCAAGAGGGAAACAGGAGAGGATTGGCAATACATAAACCACATTCCAAATATAAAACTATTTTCATGATGAAACCGACTTTTTATGGTAAGTTCAATAGTCTTGTGCTTACTTCTCTCCCTAGTCTGTCACTCTCTCCTTGAAAATTGTGTAGCCTTTTTCGGAGTGTGAATATTGAATAATAAAACATGGTTTCAGAATTCCCCTCTTTTATGCTTCATGTTTGGCACTATTGTACCAAGTTTCATCTTAGTCAGTAATGTTTGTGCTCAGATAAAGTAGTAAAAGGATATCCATTTTTTCATATGCAATTTCTAGGTGATATAATGCCTGCTATAAAATCATTTGTATTCTATCTTTAACCTCTCTTTTTCTCCTCTCCTCAGGATTTTAATGAAGTTCTTGTTGTTGCTGATATGGATTGCATGCGTGATGCTATGAATAAGCTTAGCATTGATTCTAATAAGATCAATCCTCTGGTATGCATCATTCTTTTAATTTTTCTGTGCTTTTCTTCTCTATGTAGTCACTGGTGGTACTTTCCAAAGAGATTTCAAATTTTGTATCTGCTTTTGCGTATGTTCCTCAAATTGATATAAAAAAATTATTTTGAATTTGCTTAAGATCAAATATTGTTTAATGAATTGTTTTTGAAAGTGTAAGTGGTAGAGAGATTTGTGATTGTTTACTTAACATGTATACCGTTTTATTTTGTTTATGCATCTCAGGGAACTCACTTCTTTTTCAGTCTTCTAATTTGGCTAGCTCCTCAGTAAATAAATCAACACCCAAATCTTATTTTCAGGTGAATCGGGTCACATTTGTTCAAATAAATTTGTGTTTATTTCTTTACAACATTTGACTCTTCGTTTTTTTAGCTCACTCCAAATCTCACTTTGGCTAAACTTTTATATTTACTAATTTTTCTTTGAATGTGACTTTTGTTTTCAAATTTACTACATTGCTCACTTGTTTTCTTATATAACATTCCTCTCCTACAAGAGGTTATAACTTCGAAGATGATTACTTTGGTAGATGAGGTGGATCACTTGTATTTTCTCACAGAATCTCCTTCAACACTAAATCCTAAATTTTTTAGTCAAATGAATTTTTTTTCTTTCTCAACAATGAAATCCTCTATTTCTATTAGTGCTTTGTAACATTTTATGTTTGGACACATTTCTACTTATACAAGGACTATGTTGCCTGGATTGTATTCATTTATTTATAGTTGTAATTCCAATTACACATGTAAAATTTGTCATTTCTGTCATTCTACTAAGCAAAGAAAAAAAAAACTTTCCATGTCATCACTTCTCATGTATATCAATCTTTTTACTCAATCCACTTGGACAGTTAAAGATATTATAGGATGCAAATCATCAATCATCAAAGATATTTTCTTACCATAGTAGATAATTATATTAGATGTTTTTGTTGAAGCGCAAATTTGAATTAGAAAACTGCTTGAGAAATTTTTTTTTAGCATATTTGAAAGGCAATTTGACGAGAAAATTAAAGTTTTCAGAAATGATAATGAAACTAATTTCTTGTTGCATTCCTTTTATTAAGAACACGGTATTCTACATCAAATTTGGTGTATCAGAAATGATAAGACTAAATTGTTACGACACTCCAAGCATCGAAGGTGTGTTGTAAAGAATGTTTCCCTGGACTAGTTAAGAGAATTTTTATTTGTGAACAAGACACTTGAAGGTAAGTTGCACTAAATAAAAATCTTTATGATACGATATTGATTTTTAAATTCTCATCGAGTACTAAGGTAATACTACCAAGCATTAATACAGTACATTGTATTATCTCTGGTAAGGAATTCCAATTCATGTATAAGTAGCAGATCATATGCTTTCTGTAGGATTTAAAACTTCCATTTCTTCGCATGAATTCACTAGATATTACACAACAACAACAAAAAAGGTAGATATTCGAGAGGTACCTGATACAATTGACGCCATGTAAAGAATAGTATTTATGGAAATTTTCTATATCATTAACTTAACAAATCAGATTATTGAGTTACCGATTTTCCATCTCATAAATATGAAATTGACTGATTCTTTACTTAAATTATGGAATGAATCAATGTTCTGTCGAGGGTGGCTCTGAAGTCGTTCCCTTAGCTTCTGCTTCTGGATTTACGATTCTAGCCACCCACCTCACCACTGCACCGGTTCCAGAGTTTGTCATCTTGAACCTTTGTTGGATGAATGCCATAGCTTTTTCTGGCATGTCAAAACCTTCTCTTTGTCAACTCCATATTCAAAGTCTTTTCTTTGCGACATATCTATCTCATGCCCTTGCCAAGGGTAGCAATGTGTTAGGTCTATGGAGGGAGTTTCACTGTGGAGACACAACACTAATGAGACATGAGTCTAACTACATAAGTCATTGGCATCACTTTTAATCCAAAACCTTAAAATAATGAGTTTATGAGTCTTTATCCTTGTACGGTACTCTACTTTCTCATTTTTAGCCAATGTAGAACTTAGACTCACACTTGAATTCCCAATACAGTGGCATCCACAAAATAAAAGGACTCTCGAATGAGAGCATGGCCACCAGGTCTTAAAATTTGGTCCATCTCCAACAACACGTACTTCATTTCACATCTATTAATGTAACAACTATCGTTAGAAACATATTCAAGAATCCATGTTTAGAGTGATAAGTTATATGTTGGGAATTCAAGTGTGAGTCTAAGTCCCACATTGAGTAAAAATGAGAAAGTTGAACATCATATAAGGATGAAGACTTATAAACCTATTGTCTTATTCATTTGAGTTGAGAGTGGTGTCAATCCATGTATAATTAAGATTGTGTTTTTTCATGTGGTGTGGATTTGTAGATAAATTTTGTAAAAATAAGTGAATGATTTGATTGATGTAATATTTAAAATAAAAAGATAATAAATAAAATTTTAAAATTACTAAAATACCCTTGATATAAAAATATATTATATAATTTTTAGATTAGTAAAAGATATTACATTTTAAAAACTATTATTTAATAAAAATTAATAAAAAGATAAATTATATTATATTATTATAATTATTTTTATAATAATTCTTATTATTTAAAATTATTAGTTAATATATAATATTATTATTATATATATTATTTTTATTATTTATCGTGGCATGCAATATTTATTTTTCCTTTAAAATAATTGAAAAAGTTTTTGAACTTATTTCTCTAAAAATTAAAATTGTTATTAACAAAATGAGAGCAAATCAATCCGTGTGCTGTTCATTGCCATAATAATCTATCTACGAAGCACATGTCTCATGAGGTTATAAATGTCAAATCGTCATTAATCCTTTCAAATTGGTGCCTTTACGGAGAGATTAGATTTAGATGGTTATTTACAAATCCATATATGGAAATATGTGCAAATCATCTAAAAGGAACACAATTTTTTTTGAACAATCCAAGCTCGCAAATCCAGTGATTTTAAGAATCATCTCATACGAACACATAGTAAGGATATGATGAGATGAAAAATACCTTACAAATCTAACCAAACCTTCCAAATATCAACATAGTCAATGATTGTGAAATAACTAAAATTGTTTTGGTGAAACAAAAAAAGTTCTTTAAATGAAACAAAAATTAATAATAATAAAGTAAAGAAGATAATTTTTTTATATTACATAGTAAACGAAAGATTTATGCTATTAAACACTTAAATTGAAAATGTTAAACATTCTCATGTGAAGAAAATATACAATAAATAAAAATGTTAAAAAAGAATATAAATACTCAAAATGTAAGACATAGAAAGTATTTAATTGACATACATCATCAGAACATAATTGTCTAAAGGTTATGATAAGATGAAAAAATATATTGGAGATGCGAATGAATTTCATGGTAAACCAAAGATTAGAAGGAATAAAAATTAGAAAGTGTGTAGTTATATATATATATATATATATAAGGTTACTTAAACGGGGACAGAGATATGGCGGGTACGGAGACGGGGACGGGACAAATATGTACATCTTCATATTTATTCCATACTCAATTGAAAAATTCGGGGATTTTCCATACCATACCCAATCAATACAAATATTTTTAGTCAAAATAGAAATGAATTCAGACAATACCCAAGTGAACAAGTTTATTTGTTATTCCTACTAACTCGTCTCTTATACAAAGTAATATGTTGACTAACATATTAAAAAGAAAAAACAATGACCGAGTTAAAAATGAAAAGACACAAATATAACAATCATCCTATCCTATCCATATATATATATATATATATATATATATATATATATATATTTTATGTCAAAAGAGGAGGAGATTAAGTTAATTTGTGAACACAATGCAGTTGAAAGATAATTTTAAACAATGGATGAGATTGTTATTACTTTTCGTTAATTCTTTAGCCAAAGTTTATTTAAGTTTTATTTTATCTTTGATCGATTTATATGTTAGTGATAAAGAGGCTCTTAAAGCAGGACAGAAGTTTGTGGTGAAGGCTGTAGAATCTCAATCATTTACTTAAAGCTGTCAAACAAAAGTCACTTTATTTATTTCCTTTTGTATCATTTGGTCCTTCTCATCTTCTCAATTATTGAATCTGTTTCAAATCAACACAACAAATATTTCTGAAGATATTCTTCTTCACTCCTATCCACCTCTCTTCTCCAACCTTTCCTTCATTTCAACACCAGTTTCTATCTATGGCAGAGGCTTTACTGGGAATTGTGCTTGAAAATTTGGGATCTTTTGTTCAAGACCAACTTGCAACTTATTGGGGTGTTGAACAGCAGACTCATAAGCTTTCCAGCAACCTCACCGCAATTCGTGCTGTCCTCAGAGATGCTGAGAGAAAGCAAATAACAAGTCATGCCGTGAAGGATTGGCTGCAGAAACTCACGGATGCAGCGTACGTGCTTGATGATATCTTGGATGAATGTTCAGTTCAATCCAAAATGCTACACTCTGATGATGGACAAAGTTCATGCTTGGCCTATGTGCACCCTAAGCACATTCTCTGTCGGTTTTATATCGG
>Ga0214545_1012076_pt1 | contig 11524 bp, 6 predicted proteins | sample CNSS4metaG_FD_160064 | JGI IMG/M metagenome (GOLD analysis project Ga0214545, IMG submission 160064) | Root nodule microbial communities from cowpea collected in UCLA plant growth center, Los Angeles, California, USA - CNSS4 | ecosystem: Host-associated > Plants > Roots > Nodule | place: USA... | reverse complement strand
TAACTTAATAAAATATAAATTAAATTTTAATTTTAATTTTTTGCGGGTAACGGGTACCCGCGGGTACGGATAGTATGATACCCGTACCCGACCCGTTTATAACCGGGTATTAAAATACCCGCTACCCGCGGGTAATAAATACCCGCGGGTAGTAACTATCCGTCGCGGATTTTATCCGCGGATATCTGCGGGCACGGGTATTTTTGCCATCCCTAAATACGCAGATGTCTTCCCTGACGAAATCCCTGAGTTGCCACCGAGCAGGGATGTGGATTTCACCATTGATCTCATCCCTGGGGCTGACCCAGTATCTATGGCACCATATCGGATGACACCAGCTGAGTTGGCAGAGTTGAAGAAGCAGATTGAGGATCTGCTTGAGAAGTACTTTATCCGGCCGAGTGCATCGCCACGGGGGGCGCCGGTAATCCTTCTGGCATGGTTGATTGCTCTGCTAACTTTTAAGGAAGACAATTAAGTGTTGTAATATATCTACAAAGAAATATAACAACTTATAGGTATAGATAACACAAGATCCCAATTGAAACCAGTGATAAAAGGAAATATTTATTATTGGTCTGACAAATAAATAATAGATTGAAGGATTAAATATCCCCAAGCAGAAATTTGATAGATTACTCACAACATTTATAAACCAGAGTCAATAGTAACTTGAAGAAACGAATAATCAATCAAATCTAACCTAATTAGCATAAATCATGACTATAACAAACCAACGTACTTATACAAAGATTCTAAACATATACATAACTACCACCCACAGTAGTCAAACAATACTGAAGTAGCATATCATTATTATCCTTTATTAGCCTCCACACTCTAAAAGAATTTACAAAAAAAGTGTACATATGTTTATTACCTTTATTTCTTAGATATTAGCGGCATCATTTGCTAAATATCATGTCCAATGGCATAATTGTAACCAAATTCAGCAAGGTAAACCAAAAGTTATGAAAGAGTTACATAACTAATAATTGCATTACGTATTCATCATTTCATGGTTCTCATCATTTCATGGTTCTGTAGAAATCTTTCCTTATTTTTTTTATAGATAAGTTTAATAAAGTGTAAATTTTAATTTATAATACTCGTGGAATTAACTTTTATAAATAACAATTAAATGAAATGGTTTTTATAAATAACAATAAAGAAATATAAATCATAAACTACTCACCTCGTCTGAGTTTCTTTTTGTCGGCAGCTAAAAGCTCAGATGCGCTTTGAGTATAGAAGGTCATTCTTTCGAGGTGCTCTTTATCCACCAGATACTTACCATGAAGATATTCTTTGTCACTTGACAAATCATTTTTAGTTAACATCACATGATATCAGTTTATCACCCTGCTAAACAAAATGTTAAAACTTAGAAACCAAACGATATTCAAAATCATCTTTTACCGGGAAAAAGTTTGACTATCAAAGAATTTCATCTCACCTTATATCATGTATTAATTTGAAAATGAAGAGTAAAAATGTTTCTTCTTTGCTTTTTATCGAGACCTGTTGCTAATCTCTAGTTTACTAGTATCTGCAAAAGATATTGTAAATATAGTTAATAAAGAGAAGAAACATAACTATGAATCAATATCCAATACTCAAAAGCAAGTATGACTTTTTCTATTTCTCCAAATTGCACGGGAATCACCACACTATGTTACAATACATATTCCATTAATTAAAATTAAGAGAAAAATCCAGAACAAAAACACAAAATTGGCAAGAATGTCGTTGAATTCGTGAGTGGAACATTTCAAGGGTTTCCTTGTCGGTGTTGATGAAAAGCATTAATATTTTCAATCTCAATCAAAAGCAATAGAGCACACTCAAATTTAATTATGGAAGAAACTCGTAACAGAGGGAAAGACCTCGTCCGTACCAGTAATGGCTTTGCCGGAAATGAGCAGATGCAGAACGATGCTTGTGGCGACTACTGGTGAATACGAAGAAGAAATGGCTTGTGGCTAAAGCAAAAGAGAAAAACCTGTTCGACGCTAGTATCATTGGAGTTGTCAAAGTCGTTGGAGCTGTGTGGCGAAGGAAGTCGCGAGGTAGTCCACTTGCAGCCACTGGTTCTACGATCTCTGACAAGGAAGACGATAACCACAACGACTAGGTGATGTGAAAACGTGGAGGTGTTGGTGGGTCACAATCGAAGTGCGAAGGAAGTCGCGACAAAGTTGAGGCATTGATGGAAACATTGAGCAGTGACTTCTCCGATGGTAAGGTGATGTGGAAACGACGAGTGTTGGCTTCGACGAAAATGGTTGACGGAGAGCATTTTGTAATTTTAGGGTTTTGTCTTAATTTGAGAGAGAGCTTTTTCTTGTCCTCTAAACACACTATATTAAAATTCATTTTTCATTTTATAATTAAAAAATAAAAAAAATAAACAAGAGAAGTGAATAAAACAATTACTGCGAAGGGAAAGATGGCACCATGGGAAAAGATGGCCAAATGGATAATGGGAATATAATGGCGTTTCTAAATGCCATATTTTGCATACAAAATGTGACAATTACAAAACTGTCATATTATGAAGCAAATTATGGCGATTTTTTATAACCGCCATATTAAAATCGTCATATTTACCTTAATTTGTTGTAGTGGTTCACCAATACAAAAATATAAAAAAAGAAGAAGAAGAAAGAAATGATATGGTTATATTAAGAAGAAAAAAAAAGAGAACCAAAAGGTGAAAAACAAGAAGTCAAACAAATATTGAATGAAACATTATTCAAAGATACTCGTTTTGGAAAACCCTCACAATACTTTTTTGGGCCTTTACTATCATTTACTTCCAAACTCGAAGCCTTGGTCACGATACAAGCCTAATAAAGTCCACACAGATGAAAAAATGGTTGTTATTTTTGGAAGGTTTTAATTCAGAGGAAAATTTTGATTTGCTAATATGTTTGTTCTAAAAAATGATGGAAAAAAGATTGAAAAAGTTTGTTCAAAGATTTGTTTTTAAACATTAGGGTAGTTTATTCTTTGGTGACATGTTTTCAAAGCTTCCAAATTGGTACGAGCAATCAGACAATTAAGCTAAATTTGGGTTGTTTTCGATTCATTCTTCAGTAAACTCCATCTTTGCTCGTACATTATCCCTCGCTCTAAGCCTAAACCCTGACCAACCTTAAAATAGTCCATCTTTATCGATTCCAGACCTAAATTGGGGTAACCACTTTGTTTGTAATTCATATATTCCAATCATTCATTCTAAATTGGGGCATTTATTTACATTGAAGACTGTGATCACATTAAAGACAACTTGTGAAGACCCCATCATTTTTCAATCACCTCAATTGGGAAAAGTAAAATCGCTTTTGCACTCTAAGATCATCCTAGGCTCTCACACTAGAGGCAAATTTTTGAAGTCCCCATCATTTCCTTCATACCATCAATAATTGGGGAAAGCCCAAACACATTTTGCGCTTCAAGACCAATTCAAAGTGGGGCAACTCCCTAGTTAATCTTCATCACTTCATCGAAGCCTTTTCAAGTCCTTGGAAATTTCATGTATGTCATTCAAATAGTGTTTCAAAATAAATTATTAAAAAAAGGTTCGTTAGTAAACTGATTAGACCAAAGAAATGATTTGAAAAGTAAAAAAAAATCAAAGTAGAATGATTTTATGAATTCGAAATAACAATGAAATGGGAATCAAGTCTTGCATACATGCATCATCCATCTTAAAATAAATCATTTCCACCTGTCTAATCAAAACCCTCTTCACTCATATTAATGGTTATTGAATCCTCCTTTTTTTTAGAAGGAAGAAATTAAAAGAAAATGACATAAATTTGTCTTTATGATGTTTCCCGAATTGATGGTTCTCTTCATTGATATGAATAACCAATATACCCCAAGCCTAGTTTCCATACTAGCCCCCAAGCCTAGTTTTCATACTGGCCCTCAGCCTAGTTTCCATATTGGCTCACAAACCCAGTTTCCACACTGGCCCACAAACCCAATTTCCACACTGGCCTGCAAACCTAGTTTTCACACTAGCCCTAAAAGCTCAGTTTCCTCATTGGCTCACAAGCCTAGTTTCCACATTTGCCTACAAGCCCAGTTTTGCCTCGTCCTAAGCCTAGTTTTCTCTAGCCTCTAAGCCTAGATTCCTAAAAATGAAAAAAGCAAATAAGGGTCCAAAAAGAAAATCATAACATGTCAGACATCATCAGTGATTCATAACATGTGCATAAGCATACTCCTCCAACATTTCTTAGATTGATAAAAAAAAGAGAAAAATGAAAAATACATAAAGAATCTTTTCAATCTTTTTCATCATACCATACAACATACACACATTCACATCATGTAATTCATCATACTCAACAAAATCATTGAAAATCTTTATATGCTAATTATTTTATTTTCTCAGCTCACCCTTTCTGTTTGTGTGTGGCGATGATCGTGTAATTCGTTACATGGGAGCAGATGTTGATACAGGTGGTGCTGAGGATGTTCAAATGGCGGAGTGAGGGCTAGCATGGGATTAGAGCTAGGATTTTCTCTTATATGTATTACTTTATGTTTTTATTATAAACACGAATAATGGGAACTTGTAACACTTGACTGATTATGTTATAAGTTTTGGCGTGTGCGTTCATGAAATTAAATTTTTCCCGCGTTGGGATTTTTATCGAGATGACTATTAATTTAATTATTTCTTTTATTATTTATTTTTAAGTAATATTCCCTAGGGATGTTACACTCTACATGGTAATGATCACCGAATCCATTACATATAAACCTTATCCTCGGATTGGTCTAATCTATTTCTTAAAAAAGTAAAAAAAGAAAAGTATGGTTTTTCAGGTCGAGACCCTTCACATGGTAATGGTTGTCGAATATTTTGGATATAAACCATCTCCTTAGGATTGGTCTAATTTGTTTTTTTTTTCAAAAAGTAAAAAAACATGGTGTGTAGGATCGAGACCCTGTACTTGGTGATGGTCACCTAGTCATTTTCTTTCAGATAAGACCCTTTCCTTTGGAATGATCAAGTTTGTCTTTAAATCTGTCTTCTTTTGAAACCCGAACAAAATTAGTGTTTCTATTTTTACTTATCTTTTACTACGATATAATAAAATCTAAGTAAATAGAGGTAGCTATCAACACTCAATTTTGTTGTTTGGGTGAATAATTTTCTTTTTCAAAAAATAAAAAAAAACCAAAAAAATAAACAAATGTTTTTTAATTAATGGTAAATTAAAAAAAGGGTGAAAAAAAAATTTACTTCAAAAACATTCAAACTTTTAGCAAAAGAAAGAAAAAGAAAAAAAGAGAGAGTTGAAAAAGAAAAGGAAAAAGGAAGGAAGAGCCCAATTTCTTTTAATTACCACACCCTTCCTCATGAGCCCAACTACTCAACCTATTTTTGTCATCCCTCTTTGTTTTACTATCCTTTGTTCCTAATAGAGAAAATAGTGATATGATTCTAATAATTAGATGCAATATTCGTTCTAATAATTAGAATCAATATTACTGATGATGATTGATATTGTGCTCTGATTTGTTATGATTTTATTCCCTTCCCGTATTGTGTTACTATTACGATTACATTGATATTGCAATGTGTGATTATAAATACACAGTTTGTCATATAAAAAGGGATCAGAAAAAAGAAAAAAAAATTCTACACTTCTTTCTTTTTTTCTCGTTACCACCCACACAAACACATCTCATCTTCATCTCTCTCTTTGGAAAAAAACAAAAAGAATCTTAAAAAAGGAGGCAAGATAAAGAAAAGAGAAAAGATAGATGTAATATACAAAATGAGAAGGTAAGATTGATATATAAGAAGAGATATTGAAAAATGTGAAGGTACGTCAGTGTCAGTTTCTTTTCCTTTTGATTTATGTTTTCTAATTTTCATTATTATTATTATTTTTAATCATAAAAAATATGTTTCCCCATTTCTTTAGTGTTTGTTTGGTCGCTCGTGTCACATGACACCAACTTTTAAATAATTCAAAATACAAAAAAACAAAATAAAAGTTTTCAAAATTATATTAAAATAAAAATCAAATATTTTTTCAAGTAGATTTTTCATAAAGAACTACGTAACCCCTGATTCTCCATTATAAATGGAGATACGTAGGAGGGAGGATTAAACTTTGTCGGGACCAAAAGATCAAAATATAATTTTTGTTTCTTCTGTACATTCTTTTATTATTTTTTTTTTGGGAAAATAAACATTTAGCAAAATCACATCCTTTTGCATATTTAATTAAAGGTATCGTCTTAGGACGGGGGTTGTGTGGTGCTAATATCTTCCCTACGCGTAACCGACTTCCAGACCCAAAATCTTGTTTTCGCGGATCTTGTCTTATCTTTTCGATTTTTCCATAATTTTCCAAAATAAACTATGGTGGCAACTCCAAAATCTATTTTTTCCAAATTTAATTTTTGGTTTGTCGTTCCATCGTGATTTTGGTTGCAACATATTCTTTTCTGACTTTTTCAAAAAACATGTTAGACTAATCTCGAGGAGAGAGTCTATGTCAAAAGGAAATAAATCAAAGACCACTTCTTTGCAGAGGGCCTTGGTGTGAAGAAATCGATGACCATTGCCTCGCAGAGGGCCTCAATATAAATAAAAACCATGACCATTGCCTTGTAGAGGGTCTTGATGTAAACCTAAGGAAATCAATGATCGTTGCCTCGTAGAGGGTCTTAATGTGAACATAAGGAAATAAATGACCATTGCCTCGTAGAGGGTCTTGATGTAAACATAAGGAAATCAATAACCATTGCCTCGTAGAGGGTCTTGACGTATAAAAGGAGAACCTGGATTTTGCTCATAAAGTGTCGACAAACACTGCGTGAATTACTAACATAGGTGCGACTTACAAAAAAAAATGTCATTGCTGACTTGTTTCAAACTTCTTTATTTCTTTATTTTTAAATTATTTTCAATGATTTTGTAAAGTGTGATGGATGACATGATGTGATGATGCATGACATGTTATGATTTTGTTTTTGAACTTATATGATGATGCATACATGAATGCGTGATGCATGGGTGTAATTTGTTTTTTTCCTTTATTTTAATTTGAGAGCAAGGAACTAGGTTTAAAGGCTAGAAAAAACTAGGCTTGTGGCTAAACATAACTGGGTTTGGGGGCAGTGTGAAAACTAGGCTTGGGGATTAGTGTGGAAACTAGGCTTGGGGACAATGTGAAGACTAGACTTGGGGGCCAGTATGGAATTTGAGCTTTGGGACCAGTGTGAAAATTAAGCTTGCGGACTGGTGTGGAAACCGGGCTTGAGGACTAGTGAAAAAACTAGGCTTGGGGACCAGTGTGGAAAATGGGCTTGGGGACTGGTGTGGAAACCAGGCTTCGGGGCCAATGTGGAAACTGCGCCTGGGGCCAGTGTAGAAACTAGCGTTAGGGTATATTGGTCATTCATATGAATGAAGAGGACTATAAATTTAAGAAACATCATAGAAACAAATTTGTGTATTTTTTTAAAATTTTCTTCCTTCTAAAAGGAAATGATTTGATAACCATTCATATGAGTGAAGAGGATTTTGATCAGAAAGGTGAAAAATATTTTATTCAAAAAGTTAAATGACTCATGTATGCATGACTTGGTATGATGTATGAAATACCTTATGTATTAATTTTTCTTTTTCATTTTTTTTTTGAAAACAAATTCGAATTGATCTCCATTTCATTATTATTTCAAATTCATGGAATCATTCTACTTTAATTTTTTTTTTTTACTTTTCCAAACCATACCTTTTTTTAATGATTTCTTTTGAAACACTATTTGAATGACATGCATGAAATTGCCAAGGGCTTGAAAATGCATGAATGAGGTGATGAAGATTAACTAGGAAAATTCCCCAATTTAAATTGGTCTCGGGACACAAAATGTGTTTGGTTTTCCCTAATTATTGATGGTATGAAGGAAATGATAGGGACTTTAAGAATTTGCGCCTTGTGTGAGAGCCTAGGATAGTCTTAAGGTGCAAATTAACAACCCTTTTTCTTCAGTTGGCCTCCCACCATCTAACCTTCACTTAGGTAGATAAATACAACTGCAAAATAGGGTATTCAATTGGGAAAATAGCTGCCAAACAGCTCCCAAACAGTTGTTCAATCAATTGGGAAACCAATTTCTTCAAATGATAAATATATTCAAATATGAGGGATTGGAACTCACTAGCTCATTTCACAAAGAACGCGAGAAAAATATCGAAGCCATTGTCTACCTTTCGGTGTCCACTACCCACCTCCTCTAACACCGAAGAAACATCGAAGAGAACACAAACATGAACACATCGCGTCTTCAGGGCCCAACAATGGACAGCTCCACCACGTGATCGCTCTTCAGTAACCACCGTTCACTTTAATACTTGGGTAGCTCACATGAGCTTAAATGAGTTTTGGGTTGAGCGCCAATCAAAGAAGAAAAAGATTGAAACTTTGTGAGCGGAGGGATTGAAAATGAAAATGGAGATGAAGCAAAATAAAATAGAGAGAAAGAGACTCTAAGCGCACGAGATTGAAAACGAAAATGGAGTTTAAATTGGTAAAGTTAAAATGAGACAATTGGTAAAGTTAAAATTTCTGTCAACTTTCCACCTACTTCTTAAAGCATCGGCCAACCCACTCTATCCTCTATAAAATAATAATTTTTTTAACTTAGGCTAAGTCATCTCTACAAAATTATTTTTTCTTTTTTTTTTAATTTTATTAAGTTGCATCGCCTAGCTGACGCTATTGATTGCATTCCCTAGCCCTCCCTACCATCTTAATCTAGTTCTTTTCATTGTTTTTTAAAAATAAGGTAAAAGTGTCGGTCAACCCATTCTATCCTCTATAAAATAATAACTTTTTTAAGTCATTCCAAACCATCTCCGCAAAATTAATTTTTTTTGCTAACTTGTATCAGCTAACTGATGCTATTGATTGTGTCTTAATTTAGCTTTTTCCATTCTTTTTTAAAAGTAAGATCAAAGCGTCTCTTAAACGATGCTAATCTAAAATACAATTGTGTCCCCTAATGTTTGCTGTGAAATTTATATTTTTTATAATATATTTTTCTTATAATATTGAGCAACTAGCATCGCTCAAAAAACGTTAAAAATGATTATTTAGAGTTCTACCATCCAAACTAAGCTTGACATTTTATCTTGTATCTCTTGTCCCTTAATTTTTTTTTATTCTAATAACGTGCAAGATAAAACCAACACTAATATTTGGACTCTAACTCCTTAAATTCTTGTATTGGACATCCAAAAGTGATGAGAAAACCATTCAAATGTATACGTGTATAGAAAATAAGTATGTTGAATTTGTGTATTTCCACAGCACATAAATGAGTAAATGACGAAAAAAATCAATAAAATGACTACGCTTCCAGATAATAAGTATGACCATATTTTCTGAGTACATTCCTTTCTTAGTTATATATATAGTTGAAAAGGGTTTATATGTTTTAAGAAAACATTAGGTGATTTGTATATATATTATATTACTAAAAGTGAGTGGTTTGTAACGTGTTGTGTTATGGTTAAAGTGTGTGTAGATAGTTACTTTTAACATTTTTAATTTTCTTTTAATTTTAAAATATGAATAGAGATAAAACAAAATTATGAAATTTGGTATAGATTATAATTAAATGGTTTTTTTATTGAAAAGGTAAAATTATCTAATTAAAAAAATACTGAAAATAGTTACCGAATGATTACATAATAATATATATTATTGTTATTATTTCTACTCTTCTATTTGTATTTATCCAATTAATTTTTTTTAGTTTGATAATACGTTGAGGGAACTTATTCGATTAATATAACCAATATTTCACCATTAAGTATCTTTGGCTGGAATTTGAGAGTTTACCTTAAATGTATAACTAATGCCTTTTCTGTAATACTCTCTTAAAATGTATGTGTTTAATCCTCTAACACATACTTCTTAGGAAAAGGTGTGATAAGCATACTAATCTTTCTCTAATTTCAAATCATTATTACATTAATAAAAACGAGTAATGGGTGATGTTTGAATTTAAATTAATCTAAGGTTTGAACATTATAGTATTTTGGTGTCGATGTCAAGTGCTTGGGTACATAATTCTTAAGACGAGTTCTTACTATTCAAACTTTGCCAAGCAACACAGAAAAAAATGTCAATTTTGGACGGAACCATGGAAAGTATTTGAGGTGGACTTAGGTGAACACAAACGACAAGTGGCACAACATGATGTCGAGTGTTGACTAAGATTATTTTTATATGTTTTCGACGAAATCTTAGAATATTCTTACAATGGTTTTTCCACACCCTATATTTTCTTTTTCCACATGATCTTTTCTTTCTCCACATTTCAATAAGCCATCACAATAACTATAACTATGTGGAACTCCATCTTTTGTAATTTTTTCTTTGCATATTTAACATACGTTCTATTATCATTGTTGAGTATTGATGTTCTTTACTTCAATGTAAGAAATCTTTATATTTCCACCACGTAATACTTTGCTATTTGGCCGAAAATATTAGTAGACCTTAAAATCTCACTAATAATAATTTAATATTTATATAATACATCAATACATCAATAATTTAATTTTTTTTTAATTATTATCTACATATTGTTAATAATAATTATTACTATGATTCTTAAAATGAATAAAAAATATTAAGTTCAGTAGAAATAAAGTAAGTTATCTCTGATTTTTGTTTTCTATGTTTTTTATATGAATCAGAAAGGCTATGATTTCTACTAATTTATTTCCTCCATATTCGATATATAAGAGTTTATTTACTCTTTGTGATGACTTGGATCATATTATGAAATCCATTTGAAGAATTCTTTTCTTAGGTGGGCTTATCTTAAGTGTAACTATTTAGCTTATTTCTTATGGTGTTCATTTTAGCTTAGTGTTGGTGGTGCCGAAAGGGATTATCATCATTGATGATCTTTTATGGTGTTTTTTTTAGCTTATTATTAGTGGTGCTTTGGTGTGAATCCAAATTCTTAAGAGTATTCTCACTTAGGGTTTTTTATTTTTGTAAACAATGTCATAAAGTGATAATTTTCCATACTTGCTTATCTTATGGAGTTGAGTGACATAAGGTTCTTCCCATCTAAACATTCTTGATTCTTATCTTGTAAGCTAGAGCAAAGGTGAGGAATCATCATCTTGCTTATCTCATGAAATTTGATTGGCTCAAGATGTTCTATATTTCTTAGTATTTCTTGAAGGTATATTCTCATAGTCTTTAATTTTCATAGCTTCCACAACACAAATCAAGACCGTAAATTTGGTGGAAAGCCTATGAGGTGGATGAAAGATCTCCGATATCTGGACCTCTGGATGCTATTTTAGTAGGTTGTTATAACAACATATTTTCTTAACATTTTAGTAGGTTGTTGTTACTACAATGGCCAATCAACTATTGGGCCTCTTTAGGTAGTATCGAGCTAGCTTTTAGGTTTATGATATTAACTCTACTTTAAAGTTATATATATATATATA
>Ga0214545_1012075_pt1 | contig 11524 bp, 3 predicted proteins | sample CNSS4metaG_FD_160064 | JGI IMG/M metagenome (GOLD analysis project Ga0214545, IMG submission 160064) | Root nodule microbial communities from cowpea collected in UCLA plant growth center, Los Angeles, California, USA - CNSS4 | ecosystem: Host-associated > Plants > Roots > Nodule | place: USA... | reverse complement strand
TTCACAAAAGATTTAATCAAGAAATTCTCAAATCAACTCAATTAGCAAATCATAGAAACAGTCCACTCATACCAACATGACTTTTATTTTTCTATAATCATGATCATCCCAATTATTGAATCAAATCTCAAAATCCAATGTCAATATGTTTTATTGAAAGCAGAGAAATATTTTTGGTGGATTTCTTATGAGACATATTGTTTAAAAGTTTCACTTAGTAAAAAGTTAATACTTTCACAATTTTCTCAAAAAGAAATCACAATTTTTTTTAAATGAAAAAAAACACAAAAAACAAAAAACACAAAAAACAAAAAACAAAAAACATAAAAAGGAAAATCCTACCTACAGTTTGTCTCCCCCACACTTATTTCAAAAAAAAATGTCCTTGATGGACTTATTTTGGGGAGGAAACGAAAATTTTTTGATTTCTGGCTCAATCTGGCCATATGTCAAAATTTATTTTCTTTAATTTTATAAAGTACAAGTCAGCTTGTACAATTTTATTAAAGAAAACAAAAACACATATTTTTGAAAATTTTTTAATATTTTTAAAATTAAAAACAGAAACAAAAAACAAACATGCATGCAAATTAACTTTTCTATCAACAATGATTTCAAAAGAATTTGAATCTAAGCTTTTTACCTGTTGTAGCAACCTTTCTTCTTTTTCTGCAGCCATGTCAACAAAGATAACCACTGAAAACTTATTTGCATCATTCACATCAACAAACTTGATGTGTGGAGTGTGTGGCTTCAACTCAACTTGAGCATCATCAGGTGCATTCGGATGGTTAAGCGGATCATCAGTAATCCTCATAATTTCATCTTCTGAGCAAAAATTTTCACCTGGTGTTGTTGACTCTACTGCTTCATCATTAACCAAGTCAGTTGCAATAGTAGATGCTTTAGCTGCATCTTCGATTACTGTTGGCTCTTCAACTTCACTTGGTTCCTCTATTGTATTATCCTCACAACTTTGCTCTTGAAAATGATCACTTGTACTCATATCCTCATCAATGGGTACACTTTTATATTTACATTGAGCAGCATCAACATATCCATCAGTAGATATGTTTGTGTGAGAATCTTTAATTTCCTCATCAGCAACATCTTTGGCAAAATTGATATGTCCATCAGTAGACATATTACTATGAGCATCATTATATCCATCAGTAGATATATCAATGTGATGTGATTCCGCTATTGGTTTTTCAGACTGACTCTGTAAGCTTTGTGTGGCGGCATTCATCATCTCTTTCTGATATGTCTGATTCATCTTCATCATTTCAGTCATCATTTTCATCATATCTTCCAAAGTGACCTTTCTCACTGCATCATTCATTAGCTGACTCAAATCTTCAGACATTTGTTCAACTCTGATGGCCAACATCAGAAGCACATATTTGATTTCATGACGAAGTTCGTTAAAATCTGGATTTTCAGGAAATCTCTGATGGGGTTGAGGGGTAGTATTAACAGTTACAATTAATTCTATGAAGTTGTTCTTACTTGCATCCCTCAACATATCAAACAATATTTGCTTATTTTCATACCACTCTTGCTCAATATTTCTGCATCGTTGATCAACTCGCAACCTTTCATCCATGGACTCTAATTTCTCTATAACTTCACACGATCAAATTAATACTACTTATCTATAACAACTTCATTATTGTTGAGCAGTTTGACTGTGCAATCAGAAGATGACACGTGGCAACCTTCTCTTTCTCTCATAATAGAATTAGGGTTTCCTCTCACACTCTTCTCCCTCCCTTGGCATGCACGGCTGACAGTGGCTGCTCTGGCGTGGCTGCTCCGACGCGGTGGTGATGCTGCTATGGTGGCCGTGATTGCAGAATGCTGGTGGTTGCAGGTGTTGCACGAGGTGCAGAGATGGCTTGCTGTCACGGTGCAGTCGCGCATCGCAGGTTTCATTGGTGTAGATGTGTTTGCAAGGATTAATGCCACGTGGCTTGTTCTGGTTGGCCAATTTTAAAAGTTGAGGATTGCCACATGGCAGCATCTGGTTGAGTGTAGTTTAAGTGGTAGGAGGGGTGTAAATAGACATATTAGGGGGTGCAGAATAAGTTTTTGGTGAGACCCATTTAGAAAGAGCGGAGTGTATAACTAAAAACTGGGGTACATAAGTGATTTTTCCAGAACTTGCTGATTTTAGCCTTATTCAAAGGTGGTTTGTAACTTCAATCAATTTATTTTCCCACCTTTAAATGAACTTAAAACTTAACTTCAGCTTCATCAACAAACGTTCAAATATCCAAAAATAATTTATGCAGCTAAAAATCACCTTTTTAGCATATTTTTATCGCACAAGTTCAAATAGCCTAATTATCAGAATTATCAATTAAATCACTCTTTAAGCACATAAATTCAATTAAATACCCAGAATTAAACACTGAATGAGGGTAAAAATACGCACTCATCAACGTCCCAAGCAACTAAAGCACCACCATGAGGTATCACTTAGAGGCTCATGGAATTACGCCCTAACCATACTGATAACATATTCCATCCAATTATATCACATCTCAGGCTCATGCCAAACCCATGTCACTTTTATGACCAACCATCCCACTCAAGTTACATACTGAGATCATATCAAACTTATCATTTCAAAACCATAATTCACTTAACACATTTATACTTAACCCATTCATGCTTTAACACGATAACAAAATCATACAGTAAATCATCAATCAAAAACACGAGGCATAACATGCACGAAACAAACACTTGCGTTAGTCTCGCTTGAGCCAAGAACCCTCGCTCAGGCGAAAGGGTCCTTTCGCTCAAGCGACTGGCTCTCGCTTAAGCGAGACAACCAATTGTGGGGGTTACTGATCATGCAAGTTCTCGCTTAGGCGAGCCCTTCTCGCTTGAGCGAGGCCACCCCTAGTCCAAAGGTGAGGTTCCTCGCCTGGGCTGAAAAACTACAGCGACGTGCCAAGGTCTCAACGCGTTCTCGCTGAGGCGAGGCTCTCTCGCCTAAGCGAGATGTCACCTCGCTCATTGTTTCCCTACAACAGTCACAAACACGAATCCAAACCAACGTACCAAAGCATTTCATGCGTGTACAATATTTCACCAATCATAGAATCGAAAAATGACAGCGGAACAAACAAAAATCAAAATATACGAGTAAGCCCTAGCTTCCCTTACCTGAAAATAGCTAGCAGAAATCCTGACCCCTAAGCTAGTGAATACGACAGACCTTGGAGCAGATTCGCGAACTGGAAAGATGGTAGAACAGATTCAAATCGGGTTACTAAGGTGAACCCTAGCTGGAATCATGACAATAGAGCCAAAAATAAGGAAAATGTGGTTAGAGGATTAACTTACGTGAGTAGAGCTGAGCTTAGAGCTATCTTGACCAAGAGAGGACCAAACCCTAGCAGAGCTTTCTGTTGCGAAAAGGAGAGAGTTTGATAGTTGTGTTTCAGTAAAGTGAAGTGAATGAATGAGATTACGGCAGATTAGGTCTGGATTCCCTTTTGGGCCAGCCCTAGGCCCAATCGATTTGGGGCAACCGTTTTAAAGTTAGGGCAGCAATGTAAGTGAGCCTTACAAATATATTCGTAAGTAAACACTTACATATTACCTATGAATATAGTCTTTAAGTAATTACATATTGATTTAATTCGTATGTAAATTAACTATGAACCACATCTACAATTACCTACGAATAAAATTAGTAGATATTTATATATAGAGAAAATCCCATTACAAAAAAAAAAAAGTCATACTTAGAGGAGGTCATTTACTAGAGGTTGAGATAGTGAAAGATTTGAAGTAAGGTTCGGGTTTTGAGGTTGGAATGGAGAATGAAGGTAAACAAAAACTAGTTTGAGAATGACAAAATGAGTTCGGATTTTGAACTTGGGATCAATATCTAAGAATTAGGAAGTAATGTTTATCATTTTCCTCCTCCTCCAAGAATAAAGTATTTTAATGCATAATGCATACTTTAAATATATTTCAGAGACAAATACAAATGATGTCAACACCAGATTCCATCATTGTATGGCATTGTAATAAAAAATGTTTTCAAGATATACAATCCTATTTCTATATCTCTCTATTGAATGTGGGGTTAGCATCATTTGCAAGTTGTGTGCTTAGTTTTTTTACTGCTCTGCATGTGTTCAAACAAAGTGTATATATTACAGCTACTTCAAAGTGTTATGAAAGTTTAGTAAGTTTTATATCATGAATCAATAGGAAATGCTAGACTTTGATGCTAGCTAGTTCATGGATACTGATAGGGTGACAAAGATCAGCGATTGGTTGGCTAGCCCAGGCTACATCTGTTAGGATTTTGTTGACTACTTGTGTAGGGTTAAACAAATCCCACCAAACATGAGTTGAAGCTTGATTACAACCTATGCCCATGGAGATGCACCCTATCATGGCACCATTCAAACCAAGTCTGCAACATGAACTCTTCACGTCTTCAAAACCTGTATAAAGAACACTTGGTATTGTTTTATTTGATATTCCTCCACCATCTGTTCCACTTTTCTTTTTCTTTTCCTCTTTTTCTTTGCTATATTTTTAGAATTAGTCTTAGCTCTATTACTATTTTTACCACTGCTCCAATGCTATTTCAATATTGTTTTTGCTTGTGTGCTTTGTTGTGGTGCATGAATAGGTGCAAGTTTGAGCTCGTTGTAGGTGTTGTAGGTTATTCAATAAATCCTAGTCCATTTTCAATCATTCACTTCCCAACACTTGATGAATAACTATTGTTGCAACAAGAAAGTACTATGGACAAGCACAAACGCACCTGGTAACCAACTACGTAACACTATACTTATGTCTATCATTATGTATTAATTAAGATAATAGTCCTCACGTCTGATAACCACCTTGAAATGAAATTAGATTAAAGAATTTTGAACCTAGAAGAGACTAGGCAAAGCCTCGAGTGGAGGTGAATCTGCATAAATTCTTGTGTGCATTCTTCTCTACCTAACTATACAAACTAAACACTTAAATTGCCATCTCCTTGGGAACAATGCCAATTTGTTAAGGCCTATGTCTTACCAAGGTTCAGAAAAATACTTTATTTCCCTACTAATGTAATGTAGTGGTAACAAAGGTATCAAATCCAATTATATGGCTTACAAATGAGTGTTCTCCTTGTGTAGCCTTAGTCCAAAATATAAGAAATGAAAGGGTAGGGAAAATGAATATGAAATGCATCTATTCTATAATGCAAGAACTAGCCTTAATATGAGGATGTAATGAATTGTACCTAATCTCTATAATTGTTTGATCGACATTCTATGCAAACTAAAATGCACTTTATGCAAATATATGAGTCTAAACATGTTTACAATGAGAGGAATGAATGGAAAATTGAATGTTGTCACAAGTTTTTGAAATGCTAATGTTATAAGCCTTATTGACCTACAATTTGATGCAAATGTGATCAGTTAACCAAGTATGGAATGCATAGGAATATGCAATTAGCCTACGAGAACTACATACAAGATAAAAATTCTCAGACAAAACAATCACAATGGCTAAAACGACAACAAAGAACAACCAAATTGTGAATGAAAGATTATGTAAGTAGTGAAATAAGTAATTAACCAAGAAAAAGGGAGGAGGGTTGAATTGGCTTATTGAAAACTTTGATTACTTTTAATTTCTTAAAACACTTTTTGATTGAATCAGACAACCCATGAAACCAAAATGTAATTACTGTTGAATTGTACATTTTCAATTGATTAAAAGCAGAAACATCATATTAATTTGTTTATGTAATATGATTCAACAGATTAAAATGTAGAATCGAACAACTAACATTCTGGAAGATTATATAGAAATGCGAAAACCACCAAACTCACTCAAATAACATGCATTAACATACAAGATTGTTTCCAATTGATCTATTGAACTCAGTTATATTATCAAACTATGTAAAAACACATGCACATAATACAAAGATTGATTTAATGAGTTTTCTTGAGATGTAAATGAAGAATAAGATAAGAGAGATAAAATCACACACTAATTTTTCTACTGGATCACTCAATAACTGAACTACATCCAGTTTAGCAAGACAACTTGAGCCGGATCATGCACTATATAAAATGTTTTACGAAATCCCTCAAAGATTACACTTTTGAATAAAGCATAACTCTAAGATTCTTGAATCCCACAAGAACCTGAACCCCTACACTATAAGATCTCACTTACAAACCTAGAATCACACCAAGAACCACAAAGAAGCAAAAGAACAACGAAACTTGAGTGGTTGCTCTTCCTAACCAACCAAAGCATGTGTTCTTCTAGCTTTAACACAAGCAAATTTACTCTATGATTCAAAAGATCTTCAATCACCAGCTGCACACTATGTAATCCAAAGAGAGAGAGTTTTTCTAAAATTGTATCACTATTTTTTGCACTCATAAATCTCAAGTGTTGTTCCACTCTCTAAACAACCAGCTTATATAGCTTGGTCATCAATGTAGTTTGTAGACTTCTAATTATAATCTTCTATTTTAAGGTACAACAATGAATTTTATTTTGAATGCAGGCATCATTAGCAACTACTTGTGGCTTCCATGAAGGACAACATTGTTGTGTAGCTTTGTTCCTTGCATAGGACTCCTCTAACCATCTCAGACAAATTATAGATTGATAAGAACCTCAATTTTATGAACTTTCTTTCTTATATAATTGTATCTTAACACCTTACCTTTTTCATAGTTCAATTGTTTGACATAGCATGTTGGTAGGGAAATCAACTACTATGACAAAAAGGCTAACATGGTTAGCCCTCCAGGTTTGGTATTTTGGTCTACAGTATTATAATTATTCAATTTACAAACCAACTCATATGAGTGTGGTTACTATGTAATGTAATGGATGTCAACTGTTGTACGTGCTTGTATCACAAGTGGTTGGGAAACGATAATAATTTCACTATATAAAATTCTTATTTGCAATTTTGTCTTAGTTTATATACTAATTTAAATTATTATCTTGTGTGTAGAGATTCAATACCACTACATCAATCCCCGCCAAGTCCATCAAATATTTAAGGATAGCTTGTACAAAGTACACTATACAATTGTACAATAATACTTAGTATAAGACCCATTAAAAATTAAATAAATAAACAAATATTTATTTAACAATAATTATGGATTGGAAGTATGTCTAAAAGAATTAGTTTGTCAAATTATAATAAGAAATAGTAGTAGCTCAATTGGTTGAGAGTACTTGGTGGTGTTGGGAGGTCTTGGGTTTGAATCCAAGGGAGTTGTACTACGTGTTTATTTTCCAAACTCCATATTTTATATGGTAATTTTGAACATGTGTGCTTTTTCCATTCAAATTTTTTTTATTAGGTCGCATTTTCTAGGTTCTACCCAAAAAGTACCAGGTGGTGTTCATAGCTTGCCAAGCGACGCATGGAGCGTGGTGGTTGTTTTCTAGGTTCTGCCTAAAAACTGTCAGGCGGTTTTTATGCGTGTTGGTTTTTATGCGTGTTGGTTTGTACTGTGGCGCAGAGTTGGTTCTTTTGTAATTTTATTCTAGGTTGCATGTTCATTGATATAAAATGTTGGAAATGCCATTGTGGTGATGATACCTTGGTAATTTGTTGAATGAATGTGTAATGATGATGATGATGTTTATTGTCTAGTTTTAAAACGGTTGTGATTGTTGTGTTGGTTGAATTTAATTGAGCATGTATAGACGTGTTTTTGGTGTTTAGGGTATTTTTTGTAGGTGAAGAAATTTGGGTTCTGCTCTTGAAACTCTGAGGTCTCCTGGTGGCAGGTATGCACCGCCAGGTGACGCCTAGTGTGCAGCAAAAAATGTGTTATTGTTGGGTGAGGGCGCGAGTTGGGTTGCTTTGTGAATGTTCAAATTATGAATGCATATGATATTGATGTAATAAGGCCGAATTTCTACTGTTTTGGGGAGATTAATGTATAAATGAAAGTTGGTTAGTTAAACTTGGGTTGGTATGAGGGGTGGGTTGGATTAAGGGAACTATAACAGGTACTATTTTGGGTGATTTTATGATTTTTTAGTGCGTTGTATGAATTGCTTGGTTTATGTTTTGAGTTCTAATGAGCATGAATTATCCTTTGATAATTTCATGTGTTGATAAGAGCCAAAGTGGTGAATGTATGTGTGGAATTAAGAATGTTGCACATGATGTGTGGTAGAGTGTTTTGAGTCATGTTGTATTGTGTGGATTTGTGTTATTGTATTCTGGAAGTGTTCCTTGGATGGTTGGAATATTTGAATCTATTTTGGGACACAAAACAGTAGTGTGATGCTACTAGTATAGCGTCTCAAAATGTTGTTGGATTGTCAGGCGATAGACGGGATAGGAAGGCCACAAAGAGTGTGGAGCTAGGTGATGTTATTGAATCGTCAGGTGGTCTGCAACGGAAAATCACCAAGCAACAGTTATACTCTGCCACGGGAGGGTCCAAGGGCTGGTTGTAGGTTTTGTTTGTTGTGCATGAGTGGGTGTGACGGTCTAGTGATCTTGTAGTGTGAAATTAAGGTGCTTGTATGCTAAGTGTTATTGGTGGTATGGGATGAGGTATGAATCATATTGGTTCCTAATGCGGGGTTATGGATATGCTATAATTGAATGTTACGAATGGGGAGGTTCGTAAGTGAGGATTGGATGCATGATAAATACAAACGGGGAGGTTTGTAGGATTTGTGCTGAAACTTGATTATTTTATGAGCGGGGAGGTTCATAAATTGGTTGGGTTCATGCGTGTTAGGCTACGAGCGGGTAGGTTCGTAGAGGTTGGACTACAAGCGGGCAGGTTCGTAAAAGGGTGTGACATCCTTAAGGCTCTAGTTGGATAGGATAACGATGTGGTTGGATGTGCTAATCTTATATAGATTAGTAGACTGTGGTTGCATAACTACCTTGTGATACAAGGTCTCTAAGTATGGGAATATTTTTAAGTTAAGTTGTTATACGATGATCGCGTCGCTTGGTCATATAGGAGCACATGTGGTTTCAGGTGATGCTAGCGAAGCATAAGTTTGGCGAGCTTGGGAAATATTTGAAAGAACTATATTATTGAATGTTTTATTTTAAAGTTGGTTTTGAATTTTAAGTCTTGTAATGGATTATTTATGAGATATTGGTTTTGTATTTAGACCATTGTTGAAGATTTGAATTTTTCTGCGTTTGAAATGGTATCAGATGTTTTTATTTTAAGTATTTTTATTGTACCAGGTAATATCCGCCCAGGGTGTTACACTTAATATATCTATTTATGGTAGCATATGAGCTTGTAATGAATAGTACATTAATATGAATAGTATTTAAGTATTTTGTCATCTTTTCTGCTTAAATAGCATTTGGCTTCTGTTTCTGGCTGGTTATGGGTTTCTAGTTGAAAATTTGCAAGTTTAATGTGTTGGATATGAAAGAAATAGAATCTGTATTTAAAAAGACAACACATTTATGCCTCGGTTGTAACCAAAACTGAGGCAAAAGGTTATTTTGATTTTTTTTTTATTTTTAATAGCTAATGTGCCTCGGTTGGGACGTAACTGAGACAATATATCTCACTTTCTACCTCGGTTGTATCCATACACGAGGCAGAAAGTACATTTCATTTTCCGTTTTTTTAATTTCTAATTCCCATTAGGCGTCAGTTCTGGAGGAAACCAAGGTAGTAACCCACAAATATGCCTCGGTTCATAACCGAGGCACAAACAACTGCCTTTTCACCTCGCCTGCATATGCCTCAGTGCGAACCCTAAGCCAAAAGACTAAAATAATTGTGACCATTTCCCTTCCCTACACTAGTGCATGGAAATTATATCATCGAGGAGTGAGACCTAGTTTCTACAATTATAGCTGCAATACAAGAAGGGTCCTATCAGTTTCACCATAAATTGGGTAAACAAAATTCAGATTAAACATTTCACTGCTTCAAATGAACCAGACACCAATGATCCAAGAGTGGGAAAAGTTGTGAAATTTTATAGCTCAATTATCTCAAACCTAATATCAAGAGAGGCAATTTTATCACTTTAATTTCCCTATCTTAGTTTATCATTTTAATTGAAATTTTTTTGAGATGAATTAAGAGGTATTAATTAATTTTAGAATTTAAAGAAATAGTTATATTTAGTTGGAAGTGTGACATCCCATTTAATAAAAATTTTCTAATAAGTAAAACATCACATATTATAATAATAGAGCAAACGTCGGAAAATATATTAGAAGCAACCATTATAGTCATCCAAAATATACTTGAACAAAACTATCATGGGCGTAAAACAACCCAATAAATAAGGGCATAAATGTTGTACAAAAGGTGCTTAATAGAGCCTAAAAGGCATAAAACATATCCTCAAAAAGTAGACAAATGGACAATAACTAATGTGCCTAATTTAAACGGCAGCATCTCCACCATCTTAACGATCACCAGAGGCTTCCTCATCTGCTCACACCAACATTGGTGATCATTGCTGTCAACACCCAATTTTGTTTGGATAAATAAAAATTATTTTACCAAAATAAAATAAAATAAGTGTCCCATAAAAAAGGGTAAAACTAAATTTTCTTTAAAATGTTTAAAAAAAAAGAGAGTTTCTTTAATTTTGTTTAAAAGGAATTTTAAAAAGCGGTTTTTTCTTAGATAAAAAGTAAAAAGTAAAATACAAAAATAATAAAAAATATAATTATTTAAAAAATAATAATAATAAATAATTTAGTTTTGAATGTTTTCGTTTCTATTATTTTCTTTTTCCTGTTTCTTTTTATAGTGAGTTGGTAGCCTAATTAATTTGTCTTTGAACCCTTGTTTTTAGTTTGTTTACCCCTTGTTAACCAATTTGGGCTCAATGGCCCATTGTTTTTCTTTCACACCATTGTTTTGCTTTATATCTTAAAATAAAATTAAAAAAAAAATAAATAAATAAAATTCTTGTTCATGACACAAGAAGTGGGAACAGTTGAGTATTTGATAACTGCTTGGTAACTTCTATGAGTTTTTTTTAAAGAGAACACGTTAATAAGGTTTGGCACCTTAACAAAGGTTTGACACCTAATGGATCTAAGGTAAAATACATGCGCTCACCGAGATGATTTCCTAATACCTAAATGTCAAGGTCACTAGAGCTATAGTCCACTTCATGGCATTTCTCATGACAGTTGGTAAACAACAAGAGGTGAGAGCGCCAATGAAGCAAACAAACTCTATCTAGGGTTCTCACAATGACAACTAGGGAAGTACATCCACCGTGGCACTACTACACAATCCTCTCTAATTCTAAAGTTACTCAGACTTAGGTATAGGGCCCCATTCATGTCATGCACACAGTGTGTGTGTGTGTGTGTGAAGGGAGGATAATGCATAAACCCCTTCCTACAAACAAACAGGAAAAAAAAAACAGGTAAATATATATATATATATATATATATATATAAAAAAAAAAATATATAATAAAATAAAAAAAAAAAAAAAAAAAAAAAAAAAAAAAAAAAAAAAATAAA
>Ga0214545_1012067_pt1 | contig 11529 bp, 7 predicted proteins | sample CNSS4metaG_FD_160064 | JGI IMG/M metagenome (GOLD analysis project Ga0214545, IMG submission 160064) | Root nodule microbial communities from cowpea collected in UCLA plant growth center, Los Angeles, California, USA - CNSS4 | ecosystem: Host-associated > Plants > Roots > Nodule | place: USA... | reverse complement strand
TATATATAACCACAATCTCTCAATAACCATGACTATAACAAAAACATATGAAGAAATATAAAATCCAACAATGGAAACATGAGACATGAGAACATGGATACCTTAGACTTCATACAAATGTATAGATAAAGAAAATTGTAAAACTTCAAAAAGGACTTGAAACATTCACAAAAATTCCTTTATATCGTTTACACCAACAATCAATCAATGACTTTAAAATTCTACACAAAATTTATGTTCTTGTCCAAATATTATTTTACACTTTTCTCTAAAATCTTTCTTGTGTCTATGACTTTTTCCTTCTTTTTCTAAGTGTTAACTTCTATCTATTCATACAACTTTTGTATAGATAAAGAAAGTTATAAATCTTCAAAAAGAGACTTCAAACATTCATAAAAACTCCTAAGTTCTAAGAAAAAAATATATGTTTTTGTCCTATATTTTTATACTTTTATGTAAAAAACTTCTTTTATCTATAATTTTCTTTCTTTTCTTTTCTCTAAGTGTTAGCTTCTATTCATTCGTGCAACTTTTATATAGATAAAGAAAATTGTAAATCTCTAAATATTTAAGTATAGATATTGTAACGGCAACTCACTGCCAAATTGTATCGGAAACAAAATAATAAATTCCTAAATAATAGCCATTAACATAACTGGAACATAATTGACTAATTAAAAATAAATAATTTTCTAAAATTTTGGCTAAATAGCAAGAAACAAAAACTGTTAAACAAATTTATAATGCACATTAATGCACACATTCAACACTCATCCTTCCATAAGTGATTGGTCAGTCCAAACTCTTAGTGACACAAACTTGTTTCTTGGAAGTGCTTTGGTGAAGATATTTGACAATTGATCTTTAGTCTTGAAGTACTTCAAGCATATTGCACCATCTCTCTCTACATCTCTAAAAAAATAACTTGATACTAAAAGGCTTTATTTTTCCATGAAAGACGGGATTTTTTTTAAATGGCAGTGGCCACCTGATTGTCAACCATTACTTCTATAGTCATCTCTTGCTCCAAGTGCAAATCATTTAATATTTTTCTAAGCCATAAGGCTTGATCTACAATTGTTGTGTCTGCTATGAATTTAGCTTCAATGTTGACTGTGTAACAATTTCTTGCTTTTTTGAACTCCAAAGAGAATATTTCCAATCCAAAATTGAAGCAATAGCTCGAGGTGCTCTTCATGTTATTTAAAGATCCTTCCTAACCACTTGCAAAGTAACCTTGTAACTTGAAATCTTATGATTGACAAAACTTGATGCCATAATTTAAAGTCCCCTTGACATATCTCAACACTCTCTTTGTTACTTTCAAATGAGATTCTTTGGGACAATTAAAAAATCTTGAAAGTACACCTATTGCATACAATATATTGGGTCTTGTTTTATGAGACACATTAAGCAACCAATTAAGCTTTTGTAGAGTGCTTCCTCCACTTGTTCTGAAACATCATCTCTGCATAACTTCTCCTTTTGACAAATAGGACTGTTCATATTGTTATAGTTTTCCATTCTAAACTTCTTCAGGATCTCCTTTGCATATTTTCTTTGACTAATGAAAATTTCACCATTCTTTTGCTTAACCTCCATACCAAGGAAAAATAACATTTCTCCTAAGTCTATCATCTCAAAAACCTGCAACATATCATCCTTAAACTACTGAATAAGCTCAGGGTGCTGTCAATAACTAGGAGATCATCAACATACAGAGAAATCCGAACAAAATTAGCTTGGTTATCTTTGATGTATAGAGTGGATTCACTAAGACTTTTAACAAAGCCTAGATTTGATAAGAATTCATCAATTTTGTTGTACTAGACTCTTGGGCCTATTTCAAACTATACAAAGCATTCTTTAATAGATAAACTTTGTCTTTATATATATATATATATATATATATATATATATATATATATATATATATATATATATAACAATTACAGTTTAAAAAAATGAAGATCAATATTTATATAAAAATCAAGAAAAACAATTATAAAAAAATAAAAGTCTAACAAAAGAAACAAGTCTGTAAATCATAATGTTTAGCTCTCATATTTGTTCATCTTCATTGAAAAATTACTTCTTCTAATTCTGGTTTATCAAGAGTTAGGCTAGCAATTTGAAGAATTTCACTGTCTTCCAATGAAAAGTCAACTTCTGCAATATCCCCAATTTAGTTTCCTATTCTTTGTACTTTGAGGAGTTTCTTGAGAGAAGGATTTTCTTAAGAGAAGGCAAAGATTACTGTGGACAAATACTAAATATTTCGTCATTTTAGGTGTCATCTTATTTCTTTTCAAAGAATGTATAAAATAGTAGGTACTCTAATTCCTTTCACAACAAGAAGAAGAACAAGGTTGTCCAAGTAACTTAAGAGTTATCTTTTGAAATGTTGTGCATGAGATCCATGAACAATACACCATGATTTTGCATCCAATTTACTTCTATCCCTTATAGAGTCGCCATTTGCAAAATCTTCTCTTTCATCTGAAAAGTTTGCAAACTTTATATTTGCTTGTCTCCTTACATCCACATCATTAAAGTACCTCATAAAACATTTATTCCTTTCATGAGTATGTTCCACATCTTCATGTGGGGCACGTCCTTGTGAATCTTCACTTAACCATTCATCACTATAACATCTACAATATTAAAAAAAAACATAAGCATAAATTAACATAACATTATATATTATAAATAAGACGTATACAAAAAAAATATAATAATAAAATAATTTAATAATATAATTATCTTGGATATAAAGAATGAGCAAGAAATGAAGAGATGTGTTACTCTTAGTCCAACGATCAATTAATACTGAGTTTACTACCTCAAAAAAAGATGAATGTTCAACTTGTGCCTTTATTTCATGTTGGTATATGATCTTTCTCACATCTTCAATAATTGAATCCCACATTTCCTACACTAAATGAAGAGTAGTCATATTCGTATTTGTTTTTCTAGAACATCATAAATAGGGGCAGTAAAAGCAAGTATATAGTCAACCTTCATCCACCAATTATCATTAAATAAAGTTTCTTTCACTGTTCATGCATTATCCACATTATCCACTTTTTCATTACCAATTACCATCTCTTGGAGTCCTCTTTTCAAACTTCCAAATCTTTTGCGCATTATAATGCTTAAAGCAAATCTGGTTGGAGCAACAGAAAGAAACTTCAATGAATTGAATTTATTAAACATTGATAATCTCATAGAGTGTCCCATAATGAAGTTTTTAATAAATGTAGCACCATCAACAATTTGTGAGATCTAAGAAAATTCTTAAAGATCACTATTTCTTTCTGTATTTTTACTACACAAATATTTTTCAATGCAAGATTCAATGTGTGCACTACACAAGGAGTCTAATAGATTGAAGAAAATTATAATTCTATGATCATACATGCTGCCTTACATATTGTTGCATTGTTACTTATAATTTGTACCACATTTTTTGGTCCAACTTCCATAATTACATCTCTCATGTGTTTGGCAATAAAATCCTTATCTTTTATCCATTTATTGATTTCAAAAACATTGCTCAACTCTCATTAATAGCCATAAAATTGATAAGAGGTCTTCTTTGAGTGTCGCTCCATCCATCGCTAACAATTGTCACACATTTCTGCTTTCATGATTTTCTTATAGGTTGCATAAGATTTTCTACATGACTTCTTTCTTTCTCAAATAGAGGACCTCTCAATTTATTATATGATGGTGATACATATCCACTAAGGTTAGAAGTATTGGCAGCATAAGAAAATGCTCTCCTATAATAAGGACTTCTTGCGAGATGAAATGCTAATCCTGAAGAATAAAACATCCTTGCAATTTCACACCGAAGAGAATCTCTAGCTTGAATGTTGAAAGAAGCTTCTAAAGGACCTTTGAGTTTTTGGTGAACACCATTGCTTGTCTGCTTTCTTTCCTCAGATATAGGTGGTAGAGAGACCTTTTTCTTCTTTGAATTTTCTATTTTCAAAGTTACTTCATTGTCTAATCTTTTAAACTCAACAAGTTTTGACGCATTCAGCTTTTGACAAATTCTAACCCCTTCTCCCTTAATTTTTAAGAGATGAGTTCTCATTTGAGTGTAAGATTCATTAAATTCAAAATCACACAAACTACACTTGATCATATAATTTCCACCATCGGAAATTTTTCTTATCTTTGAAACATATCTCCAAAGAGGTTTTGTTTCATCTTCTTGTTCAATAGCTTGATTTCATCTTAATTTCCTATAATAAAACAAATTGAAAATACAAAATTTACTTAATATTTATAATTTAAAAATAAAATAAATGTATATGATTTAAATAATTTCTATACCTAATATATTTATAAAATTAAATTCAAAATATAAAACTTATATTTTTATGTTTATAATTTAAATAAAATAATGTAACACATATGTATGTATTGAAATATGAAATTAAAAACTAATAAAACATCATGTATAATGTAATAATGAATATAAAATATATGTCCTAAAATATAATTAATTATAATAAAATATATTTTTAAAATAATATTAAATTATTACATTATTTTATATTGTTTATTTTAATTTCAGTATGATTATTGTAAAAAAATAAAGAACTTAGTACCTCATGTGATACCTATTACATAAAGCAGACCTATATAATCAATAAAGTACTACAAATATGAGAGACATATAATTAAGGAAGGCAATGGATCAAATCAAGTACGGATAGTGATTATCGCAATCCAATCTGAAAAAAAAATATATATATTTTTTTAAAGAATATATTTAAAGAATACTCGTGAATTTTTTTAAAATCCACGAGAACCTGTGGATACCCGCATGCCCGCGAATATTTAAAAAAAATATATTTTATAAATTTTTTAAATAAAATAAAATATAAATTAAATTAAATTAAATTAAATTTAACCTAATAAAATATAATTTTAATTTTAATTTTAATTAAATTTAACTTAATAAAATATAAATTAAATTTAAATTTAAATTTTTTACCGGTTGCGGATATCTACGAGTACAGATAATATGATACCCACACCCGACCCATTTATAAACGGGTATTAAAATACTCGCTACCTGCTAGAAATAAATACCCGCTGGTACTAACTATCCGTCATAGATTTTATTCGTGGATACCGCGGATGCAGGTATTTTTGTCATCCCTACCTATAACCTATAACTTATTACATCAAGCAAATACATTGATTAAGCAAATACATTGATGGATAATGTAGAGAATATGAAAGTACTATTTCATTTAAAATATTAAATATTAAAAAGTCAAATTATTAACATTTAATATGGTAGAACAAAAAGAGGTGTAAAGAGTACCCTTTTCTAGACATTTCTTTCTCTTAATATTTACTTCTTTCTTCCTCTTAAAATGCCTCTATTTTCCTATTCTTTTGCTCGATGCTTCTTCCTTTTCCCTGCAAGAGACTTCTTTGCAATGGTCTTTGATGCGTCACTCACTAAACTTAGCTTCTTCCTTCTTTCTCCTATTGGCTTCTTTGCAATGGCCTCTGATGTATTGCTCATTAAACTCAACCAACAAAGTATTTTTCTTCTTTGTATCTTTTGTAAGTCTCTTTGTATATTATTTCTTAAGACTTTTATATATTGTGTATACGTTTTCTGCGATCAAAAAATGAGATATAAAGATATTCAAATAGATATATTTGAAGATTATTTCATTCACTCAATTTTGGTTCACTAATCTTGAATTTTGATTTGTTAAGATTTTGAGTTTTGATTTATTTTATCGAAAATTTGGAGTTGAGAGTATTTGTATATTTATCTTTATCTTTAATTTATTTTTTATTTAAAATAATTTATTTGAGTTTCTTTTTTTATTTAGGATGGACCGTACTGTGTTCCCAGATTTCTCGAAGTTTGATCATGTCTCCTTTGACATACCCATGAATAGAGTTGCGTATAATCTAACGAAATGTGTCAAACACCACATCGTAATATATAGTAACAAAATTTGATTTTGAAATTCAAATCTAAAAACAATATAACAATATGATAACAAAATTTAAATAAAAAATTTATAATCCAACAAAAATTGTAAAAAAATAAAACATTTTTAATGAACTATTTTAAATCCTTAATTAACCTTCAGAAATGTTTGACTTGTAGAAAATCTAAAAGATGAAAATTCCACAAATTTAATAATTTTTAAAAATTAATAATTATTATATTACATAATGATATTTAATAATAATATAGTAATACAATAACATAATAATGAAACTTAAATAATGATATAAAACAATAAATAAAGAATTAAATAATGATATTATTAATAAACTAAATAATAAATGATTATAAATAATATGGTTAAATATGTTTTTATTCCCTTAACTTTTCGTGTGAAAATTGAAATTAGTCTTTCTTCAAAACTTTAGTCCAATATAGTCCTCCAACTTTAGAAATATGTAGATTTAATCATTTTAACCAAATGTATGAAATTTATTTAATATTTCAAACGCATCTCATAATAGCATTTAAGTTATACCGTATGACATATATCCGCTTTAATGTTAGTTAAAATATTATCTTGAAACACATTTGTAATGTCAAATAAACTTAACAAAATATAGTTAAAATGATCAAATCCATACATTTTCAAAGTTTGAGAACTAAATTAATTCAAAATTTCAATAAGGGACTAATTCTAATTTTTAGACAAAAAACATATTTAATTCTAAATAATATTTAATTTAAAATTATAATTATAACACTTAACCATTTCAATTTCAATATTTTGCTAAAACACAAATTCATATTGCCAACGAAAAATTTAAAATATATAATAATCAAATTTAAATTTAAAATTTAAAATTATAAAACATATTAATAAAATTTGCATTTAAAATTCAAAATAAAAAAAGTTATAGAATGAGGACTTTTTGATGAACTTTTTTAATATATCTAAGCTACTTTCACCTAATGAAAATAAATTTTAAAATATTAAATAAAACAGTAAATTAAATATTAACAAAATTAATAAATCAAATAATAAAATATTAAAAATAATAGTTAATGTAAAATTTAAAATTACATTCATACATGTCAAAATTAATATTTCTTATCAAACATGAACATTATTAAATTTATGACCTTTATTTTAAATTATATTTATTTTTAACTTCTTAATTTACTTATAATTATAATAAAAACTCAGTGGTCTTAAGTAAAAATAGCAGTTTTTTTTTTTAACAGTTGATTGACATGAAAGGCTTTATTCCCTGTCCTTTTTTCTCCTTGCCCAATCATGAACCTACGCAACCATTTACCATTTATTTTATAAACATGAAAATCAAGTCTACTTCAAACTCAAGTTAAGGTCATAATTATAATATGAACTTTGAATACGAGGCTTTTATAAATGTTTAAATGACCAGGACTTCTGCTTGAAACTACATGAAACCTCCACTTTTTCCATTGTAAACGTTTGTTATTAGATAGTTAATATTTAAATGAAGTCAAAATCACTTGAAGGCTACATATTTCCTTCCACAGATGGTCCACACCATACATCAACCTTCAGCTTCACCATAGCTCATATACAAGCAGCAAACACTTTCCATTCCCAATCACATCACAACATTTAACATTTTGGCTAATTCTGCTGCCAGCTAACTCCCAATGCAACACCAGCAACAATCTGAATAATGAGAATCTATAACTGATTCTTTCCTTTTTTTTGTTGTTGTGATTTTGCTCAGAAATAGTAATGGGTCTGAATTTTTTAATTATGGAAATAATAAGGTCAAATGTCTCTCTACTTTTAAAAGTTATTACATCAAACTCGATCAGTTTCTGAGTCGATGTTTGTTTTCTCCCGAAAGTCATACTCTGTGATAAGTCCAAGATTATCAACTAATTTGTGATGCCGTAGACATCCTGCACACTACCAAGATGAAATTCAAATTATTTACACAGAATAAGTGCTCGCATTATATTAAATTTGCAAAATATCTCTATAGAAAGTGAGAAAATAAAATAAGTTTTGAACAAAAAGCATACTTGGCAAAACAGGATTAAAAGGTAACCACATATTTGGCCGCAACACCATGGACACAAATTAACATTTTTAACACTTGCATTCATGATCCAATGCATTAGCCATTCCATAAGTTATTAAATGTCCAGAAAAAGCATGAAATCCAATTATTTCCTTTATATGATCAGCAACAAACACAAATTCCAGCAGAGGGTAAATGGCTGGGAATTTCATTTTGTTGTAGGAAAAATTTGGCATTCCACGTTAATAATAAGCTACGTATTAATATGCAAAATACACAAACGTGGAGTTCATATGGCACGTAGCTAAAAGCAGAGTTGGAGCTTGGCAATGCAGTTTATCTTCTTGCAGCTGAGAGAGATGCTAGCCTCGTATTGGACAAAAAGAACCTTCTATAAAGAGTGAGAGACTGAAAGTTTCAAGCCAGTAAAATATATTATAGAGGAGATTCGTCAATCAATTCTTTCTTATGGAAACGACCAAAAAGCGGGTTGCGTGTAATGGTGGGAAAGGCAGGTATGTCATAAAGAGGAAGCTTTCAAGTGGGGGTGATGAGTTCATGACTCCTCATGAGGATGGAGAGACTTTTCCCAGGAAGCCTCCACCTTACTCACTTATTTTAGTTTGCTTAGTGTTTCTCCTTTGTTTTAGTTTTCCTTGACTTATGTTGTTTCTTTCTTTTGTAGATTGCTTTTTGCACCCCCTAGTCTTATGTTCTTGTTTATTTCATGTTCTTCATGCCACTTTACTTGTTCAAGTCATTGCTATCTTGTTTTGTTAATTGAATCCTTCTCTTCTTAGAGCTTTCTTATTCACAAACACCTTAAGTGATAAAAGTAAAATGAATCCTTATCAGGGGGAGCTAGGATGTGAAACTCAATCCCCATAATCAAAGACAAGAAAATCGACTTCACTAGATTCTGAGCTACCTAAATCTTTCTTTCAACCTATTAATTAGTCTTGCCCAGGGAATAATGCTTTACCAGGAACCAGGTCTCCATCTATAAGCCTTGATATAATGGTAGTTAGTTGCTCTCAGTGACGAAGTCTAAAAACATATTCCCAACTCCATCTCTCAAATAAGAGCATCAGCATGTAAGACTATTGCCTAGAGTCACTACAGAGAGAGTTGCTTACTCGCAAGACTATCAATGCAGGAGAGATGACAAGATGTCTGACTTCAAAGGGAGTTAAACCAACCATTATCTAGAGGAGAGAAGGAAAACAAATATCGATCCTTGCTAGGCTTTCGGGCAACATAAAAGATCAAGATCAAACTTATTAACAGATAGATGTAACGGGCTTATGCCCATCTCTCTGTATTTTCTTGTTTATAAATGCATAACCCTATGTGCTTAATACACATTAAGGATTCAGTCCTATTGAAACTGGATCAAAAACCCAAAAAAAGAAAGTAAACTCAGACAAAGACTGAGGATTTCGTATAGAAGTTTCAGAAGTTTACGAAGAACACCTTTGGCACTTCGAGGATCTAGAATCCTACTATTCAATGATTCTCCAATGCCTGCAAAACCTGAAAACACACCTATACGTACAGGCTTCGCAACAACATAATCACTGACAGATTTCTCAGCAAACATAACTACTAATAACAAATTCCTCAGCTAATTGAATAAAACAATTAGTTGTATTTTCTTTCCCCTATTTCTTCTTTCATAGACCTTCGTAATAGGAGGTCATATCCTTACACAGCATATGCCTCTTTCTCTTTCATTTTAACAAACAAAACAAACCAATTGACCCAAATGGATGGGAAATCAAGAATCCAGCATTATAATGAGTTTGGCCACTTGATCATAAGGATAGTCTACAGCTGACAACTTCATTATGGGGAATTAATGGAAGAAGTGGATTGCAATACAATTCCTTGTGAGGTCGAGGTTGAGGAGTGAAAGGGATAAGCTTTGCTTTTGAAAGAAAGACAACCAATCCGCAATCAAAAAGCAGAAGAGGAAGCTACTCTTTAGCAATCTTGTAGCTTAGCATTGAATTTTGCATGAAGCATTCTGTGGCAAGAGTGAGTCTCTATGAATTCTTTCACATTATGCAGATTTGAGAAAGTAACTCCGAGAACTATATTCAACCTTAGCTTTTGGAAGAGGATAATTGCAGAACTCGTGTCCTTGGGAAGGACTTTCTCCAGGCTACTACATTGTAAGTGGTGACCAAGACTACTTTTGATCCTTAAGAGCATCATCCTTGAGGCTGAACCTAATTCTTTCCTGTGCCTTAATCAGCCTTGCAAATTTTATGATACAAGGATTTAGATTACAGTCAATCCTTGTGCGATGAAACCTCACCCATATATTTAGAGACAAAACCAAGATGGGTTGTTCCAAAACATCTCTAAAAACAGGGATAAGTTGGCAAAGCAAGTCTTATATCATCTCTGAAAACAGTTAAAAATACTAAATTAAAAGCAAATGTCAAGAAAATGAAGCTTTAGTTTGAGCAAACGGGTTACCAAGTTTTAAGCAACAAGCAATCACTAATAACTTAGTTATAGAAAACTAAGTATCTGTGCTGCAATGTATATCACACTCTCATTATCTTTACATTATAGTACGTGAAAACAAGGGGTAGAAGAGTAGAGAAAACAAAAATTATTAATGGGAAAAAGTCGCAACATATAACAATATAACCAAAACTATTAACTGGCAACTGACAACAAAGTAAAGGTGAGCAAAGGCTACATCATATTAATTATGCATAAAAAAATAATATATATTTTCTCTCCTCCATATAACAAGTATATTTGTATAAGCAAAGCTATGAACTTAGGCAACAAAGGAAAAAATAAACATGAGCTTGACTACATATGCATAACATAATTATATTTGCTCACTCTCTTTGGGCATACATATTAAGTAGAAGAAGTTTGCTATGATAGTGAGAAGATACATCTGAATTGTTGGATCATGCATATCCACAATGGTTTAGAATAAAAAATGTGAAAAATTGAATCATCCTGTTGAGAATAAAGAAAATAGGGATTGAGATTAATCTCCCTTGTGTATAAACCACACATAGGGTAATCTATTTATAATAGAGAGAGGTACAAGTAAAAAGAGTAACTGAAAATAAAAAGATTAAATAGAAGATATTGTTTGATATTGTGGTTATCAATATCTAACAATATCTTAATAATATCAAACAATATCTAACACTTCCCCTCAAGCTGGAGCATACAAATCGTATGTGCCAAGCTTGTTACAAATATAATCAATTTTAGGCCCCCCGTAAAGACTTAGTAAAAATATCTGCTAATTGATCACTTGAGTTAACAAACTCAGTCTTGATGTCTCCAGACATAACCTTTTCCCGAACGAAATAACAATCAATCTCAATGTGTTTGGTCCTCTCATGAAAGACAGGATTAGAGCTAATATGAAGAGCAGCCTGATTGTCACACACAAGTGTCATTTGAGTAACATCTCCAAATTGTAACTCTTGAAGCAAT
>Ga0214545_1012065_pt1 | contig 11532 bp, 9 predicted proteins | sample CNSS4metaG_FD_160064 | JGI IMG/M metagenome (GOLD analysis project Ga0214545, IMG submission 160064) | Root nodule microbial communities from cowpea collected in UCLA plant growth center, Los Angeles, California, USA - CNSS4 | ecosystem: Host-associated > Plants > Roots > Nodule | place: USA... | reverse complement strand
ATACAATAATTTTTTTTTTATATAAATATATATATATATATATATATATATATATAATTTGTCCATGATTATTTATTTCTAAGTTATTCGTTAAAATATAATTATTTATTTATTTTTTAAAGAATAACAATTATTTTTTTACATATTTTTTTAAAATTATTGTAACAGTTATTTTTTTTTTCATTTATTAATAATTATATTTTTCTTATTTTCTCTATTTAAATATAAATTTATTTATTAACTTAGAGATATTAATATCATATATTTAAAATATGTGTTTACGCTACTATGAAGAAGAATAAGGATTCTCCTCTCAAACTCAAAGAACCAACAAAAAGTTCAAAATTATAAAAATTTCTATCGATATTGTATACTTAGTCTTTTTTTTCTCATTTTTCAAATATGTCTTTTATCCAAGAATCAAAGTCATCAATGTTTTAGCCAAACTTTAACAACAAAATTATCCATATCATAGATGAATTAAAACACCTTTTAATTCACACTATGCATACAACATAACCAAATTAACCCTTTTTCTTTTATAAAATCCAATAGAAACAAGTTCTATCATCAAATCCATATTTTCAAAATTTAAATTATTTTAATCACTTTAAAATCAATGAAATATCTTTCAAAAAGGAGCTAAAATAGTTATTTACATACCCTACATTGATCAAACTTAAATAACTAAATTACCCGTTTGCATATCAAAGTTTCACTAACCGATAAAATAAAATAAATTAACATTACATTACAACACCATCTACATAGAAATAACATAAAAACTAATACGTAAAATATTTATTTTTTTCTATCCGTTAACATAAAATATTATTAATTTTTAACGACCACTTAAAATAATTTAATTAATATATTAAATATTTAATCTTTTGAAGTGTATCAAATTATCCTACACAAACAATTTAGAGAAAATAAAAAAATCCTTAAGATTTGTATTTTCTGTTTTTGATTTTTTGTGATTTGGGACGATTAAGATTTTGGTTTTGTAATTGTGTTATCCATTGTACATTAACTATTGAAGATACTCTTCTAGGTGGTTGGGCAGGTTATTTCTCATACGACACAGTTCGTTATGCGGAAAAGAAAAAGCTACCATTTTCAAATGCTCCAGTGGATGATAGGAACCTCTGTGACATGCATCTGGGCCTCTACGAGAGTCTCATTGTGTTTGACCATGTCGAAAAGGTACCTTTACAAATGCTGTCTCAATATAACTCGGTAATTCTTCCATGACAATGTCGAAATTTGCAGTAAATCCTCCTATCATTTCAACAAAAACTCCATTCACACGCTTCTACAAAATGTTAGGATTGCATTGATATGGGTTGTATTTTGGACTGATCCATAACTGATAACAGAAAGCATATCTGATTCAATGGGTGAGGATTGATCGGTACTCCACTGTTGAGAGTGCTTACAATGATGGAATAGAACGATTAGAAAAACTAGCTGCCAAATTACAAGATGTTAAAGCGTAAGTCATTTGTGTGGGTCGTTTCTCTCTTTGATGATGTTCATGTTATGATTGAATCGAGATTGATTTAAAATGGGTATTCCCCAGTCAAAGGCTGGCTCCAGGTTTTGTGGATTTACACACTCACCATTTTGGTCCACCGTTGAAGAAGTCGAGCATGACAACTGAAGCATACAAGGAAGCAGTTCTTCGGGCCAAAGAACACATTAAAGCAGGGGATATTTTCCAGATTGTGTTAAGTCAGAGATTTGAACGAAGAACATTTGCTGATCCTTTTGAAATTTACAGAGCACTCAGAATTGTTAACCCAAGTCCATACATGGCCTATTTGCAGGTTTATTTCTGTGCATCCTTCATTCAACAAAGTTTTTTCTTGTTTTGCTTTTTCCTCTTTTGATGATTATGTATTTCCTAAACAGGCTAGGGGGTGTATTCTGGTTGCTTCAAGTCCAGAGATTCTTACTCGTATAAAGAAGGTAGAATTATGTATATCTATTTGATCCATAAAAGAAAAAAAGTATATTAGCTTTGCTAGATTAATCTGATTTATTTTAAAACAACTGGGGTATTAAGAATTTTTATCATGAACAGAATAAGATTGTGAATCGTCCTTTGGCTGGGACAACCAGAAGAGGGAACACACCTGAAGAAGACGCAAGGTTAGAAGAAATGCTGCTGAAAGACGAAAAGCAAATTGCAGAGCATGTAATGTTGGTTGATTTGGGACGCAATGATGTTGGAAAGGTTTGTTATACATGTTCATTTTACTGGATAATATTATTTCTTGATGGTTCTGAAAAAAAAGATGATTTTTTTGTAGGTTGCAAAAAGTGGTTCTGTGAAAGTGGAGGAACTCATGAATATCGAACGATATTCCCATGTCATGCACATAAGCTCAACGGTAAGTAAGCGTTTGTTGGTATTGAACTGAGTAAGTATTGAACATAAAAGTTGATTATTTATTGCAGGTAACGGGAGAGATGCAAGAGCATTTGAGTAGCTGGGATGTGCTGCGTTCTGCATTACCGGTTGGAACCGTGAGTGGAGCACCAAAGGTTTGTGGAAGTTTAAGTTTAAGGTGGTTTTGGTTGTGATAGGAAGATTATGTAATGTGATGAATGGTGGGTGCAGGTGAAGGCGATGGAGTTGATCGATAAGTTGGAGGTGACAAGGAGAGGGCCCTACAGTGGAGGATTTGGATACATATCTTTCTTTGGGGAGATGGACATTGCCCTTGCTCTGAGGACAATGGTTTTTCCGACAGGAACAAGGTACGACACAATGTACTCATACAAAAACCTCGACCAACGTCAGGAGTGGGTTGCTTATCTTCAATCTGGCGCTGGTATTGTTGCTGATAGTGTTCCTGCTGATGAGCACCAAGAGTGTCAGAACAAAGCTGCAGCTCTTGCTCGTGCTATTGACTTGGCTGAGTCAGCTTTTGTTCATCACTGAATTCAAATATTTCCTCAATAATATACTCTCATAAGCAAATTCTTATACTCAACTTCCTCGTTACAAACCTCATAAACCTCCAAATTTAAACTTCAATCACATACCTATGTGTTTTCCTTAAAGTTGTAGAATACTTGAGCATGCATTTTCATTTTATCTACATTTTTTTATCTCTCTTCGTATCACGTCATAAAATCATTAAACCTATCCTTTTTATTCTCTCGTTAGGCATATATAGTAAGTGTTGAAATACTTTTCTTGTATCCATGAATCATTTTTCTACTAAATTATCTGGATAACGATTCATGAAAAAGATAATAGAATTGTGATAGATGTATCTCACTAAGATTGTATACACCGATTTGATACTACTTATTTAGATTTTAATTTACAATTATATTGATTTAATAAAACACATTACACAGATTTAACTAAAATGTCGTGGTCTTGAAAAAAAAGTTAGACGTCGTGTCTCATCATAATATGATAATGATTTTTCATGTATCACAAGGTTGGTGATGATTATAAGGGTTTTAGAAGATCTTTTCGTAATTATGTAATGTTCGGATGTGTAACAATTGGTTCATTCATGTATGAAATTAACGAATAATTATACTAATTTTTAAGATGTGAAAATGTAGAGAAGATATGTCCAAATGGAGGTGTATGTTTATATATATTTTTTTAAAGCAAAAATAGTGATTCCTGAGTTCTACAACTCATCCACATGACAATAAATATTTCCTATTAAATATTAAATCATTTATATATTTAATACAAAAATAATTTGGTAACAATATATACGTTTTTCATTAAAGTTGCATGTTCTTTATATTTTTTTTGTTTTAAAACCAGAGGCGTATTTTGTATATACAACTTTAACTTTTACTTTTTCGAACATTTTATCCTAAATGTTCTTAGTTCTTAAAATTTAATCATATTTGATTTTATCACTTAAAAAACTTTTGTTTAATTTATTTTGTGTCAAATAATTTTTCACTTGGCTTGACTCTCAGTTTTTCTTTTGTCCCTATATTATGTTTTAAGTTGTTTGATCTATCTCTTTTTTTATTTAGTTCTGAATATTCGGTTTAGTTTGATAAAATTTTAAAAAGTAATTACAATAAAGTACCATCACAATTTTGTAGAATCACTCGACTGGTTTGACCTTTCCCTATCAAAATATCCACTTTAATTTATTTTAATGACTATAAATCGTTTAGTGATAGTCAACACATATGAACAAGCCTCACTAGTTAACTTATAAACACTTATTTCGCAAATTCTCTTATTTTCATCCATTCCATTCTAGTACTTATAAAGCTGTCAATTAAAAAAATATAATCAAATGGAAAGAAAGAAAGTGAAGCCTAATGCGAAGTTGTGAAGCATTTACATTGAAATGACATAGGATATGAATATCTGGCTAACGGTTTCCAGATACTAAGCTCAATTTTCATAAATGGAGGATAAACCTCGGTTTGTTTCAAAAAATGAGCATTAACGCTACAACAGATAACCCATCATCTAACTTAAAATCAGAGTACCTCACATTAAACGAGGTTACATCGCTTCCAAGAAGCTTTACATTAGTACAAGCGTGGTTAGGTGAGCTACAATGCAAATCCGCTATGGCTGAAACTAGGATAAGAACATTGGTGCTATTTAAATACGCAGAATTCCCCTAAGTGCGAAAGATTTACCTTCCCCGAACACTGGCAGGGGATTGACCACATCTCTCACTGCCAATATCATCATCTACCTCACTGCTATCTAAACAAATTCCATTCTGGTTTACGCTCAGTTCAGAACTAGCATTACTGCTTGTGGCATGTGGAGAGCCTGAAACACTGATTGTTCGGCCATGATGAGATCCAGACCTCACGCTATACAAAGAAGATGCCGGAATATTTGTCATCAATGGCCGTAAATTGCCTGGAATGGTTCTCCTTATATCCTATTCAAAAGATAAAACAATTATAATCATCATGTCCGGTGAAGGTAATACATAAGAAAATTGAATTACAGCACGCATCAAGAACAGATAATTAGCACTTATAAAAAAATTATTTATATGCAGGTTAGGCATGGCAAGTTTATTTTCATCAGGAAAGACAATAAATAGGATGCAGAGAAGATGTTCACCATATGCCTAATCGCCATATCCAACGACTTCTTTGAAAGTGTTCTTCCAAACCCTGAGCTATCTGGAGATGAGGTTGACTTGCCGGACAGATTACTACGCGGAGAGTTTTTGTCATCAATCATCGGTGGTGCTAGTTTTCGCATATTTATTACCCTCTCAACCATTTTGTTGCCCATTACAACGGGACTAACATTGTCATTTACTTTGGAGCGCCCACGACTAACAGCAGGCATAGAGTTTCCACTGATATGAACAACACCATTGGAAGCCCGTCCTCTTGAAGGAGAGCATGACTGTCGCCTGGGTCTTCCACTAGAAGAAGGCTCAACAGATGAAGACCGAGAAGTTGGTGCTCCAGGTCTGCCCCTAGTTGCTGAAAGAGGCCTATCAGGTAATGTTGTTCTCAAATTAGGTGGGGCATCAAGTGAAAAGCCTGGCATGTCAGACGGCTTCCATGGTCTTGATCTCACTGTTGGTGAACTGCCACGTGATGGTACTGCTGGCTGCCTTGAGTTCACAGGAGCTGGCTTTCTTGTTGTCACAGGAGTTGGCTGCCTTGACGTCACAGTAGTTGGCTTGGGACTCAAAGAAGCTTTAACTGAAGAAGCAGATATGATGGGTTCATTTGATGGTAATGAGGGTCGCCGGGTTGGGGTAGATGCTCTTGATGTGGACCTGGAAGGAGGTAAAGTAGGTCTGCTAGTAGGCGTAGAAGATCTTGCAGCAGATCTTGACATGGGTGTAGAGGATCTTGAAGGAATTGAGGATTTGGCCGCAGGGACTGGAGTCTTAGCGGCAGAACTCAAAGGCTTTGTGGTAGAAACTGAAGGCTTGGTTGTGGAAACTGTGTTCTTGGATGCAGCTGCCATGGACCTATTTGAAGGTATGGTGGACCGTGTAGGTGTGGAAGGTCTTGATGATTTTGAAGATGCAGTTAGTGTAGGGCGCCCAGTAGGAGTTGCAGGTCGTGATCCCGGACCCCCTGATGATGAAGGCCTCCTGGTTCCCCCACTCGAAGAGCTCAACCCAGGAGAAGAAGCAGGTTGTTTAGATACAAAATTAGTCCTCCCAGCAGGCTCTGACTGATGATTTGCTAACTATAAACCACAAGGAAGCAATAAGAAAATATTGAAATCCTGACACTAACAACAGCCAAGCCAGTTCTCACTGAGAGAGAGATCAGTGACAACAACAATCAAAGAAAGTCATCATTTTTAGCACCATATAAAGTTTAATAGAAATAATGGACAATTTACCCGAATCTAAAACTCTTGATACATATTCAACGCAATGTGATACTTAGAAGTTAGACCCCCAACCAAAGCATGTTGTGGAAAATATGTAAACAATGCAATATGACGAGAAGCTATTTTCGTCATAGGCCAAGGACGTCATTGTTACGAGGGGCAGTAAATGATAACAAATCCTATCTAGTAAGTCATTAGTAACCCAAAATATTGATCACATGTTATGCATATCAACTACTTTTGCTGAAAGTCCAGACCACATTCATCCTGTATACAGCATAATAATAATGATAAAATTTCTAAGACCAAAATTACAAGGAAAAGTACCACTCCATTAGTTATTTCAAACCAGACACAAAAGGACGAACATCCACTATGAATAAAATAACTCACATAATCTGAAAGCTTCACTGAGATGCTTACCCTAGATTTTAATGCTACAGGACGTGTGGTTGGAGTACCAAGTTGACTCATAACAGTCTTTCGACTTTCCATTTCCAAAGAAGGGAAAAGAGGAGTACCAGGAGGAGTGAGAAGCCTGAAACAAATTAAACATACTAAGCATCAATTTTAATAACACTACATGTTCTCATATATAAGCAAAAGAAGTTATCTTCCCACAAATTGAGGAAATCAGTTGATGCATAAAATTTCACTAATCTCTTAATACTTTTCTTTCTAAAATGGTGGTATCGTTAAACAAAAAATACATATTATTATGATAGCATAACCAAAAGTCAAACATTAATTATAGTTAAGATACTTTAGGAAAATATCAATAAATGAAATACTAATTACAATTTACTTGTATTAGAGAACAAGAAAATTTTGCTTTTTCTTCTTATCAATGAGAACAGAGGTAGTAATAATTTATTTGGCTTTACTTTGCATTTTGAGTCACAGTTAGAACAAAGTCCTCAATATGCGTACTTAATAGATGGGGGGAAATTAAAGAGGTATATGAATCAAACTTCTTCCATAAATAAAATCAACTTTTCGGTCACAACTTGTGGAAATATTAGATGAGGGAGCTTACAAAAAATTAACAGGTGTACAAGTAAATTTCAAGTTTGGAGAGACATTTTATTCTTTTACCTCATTAATTCATTATATCTTCCTCTTCTATAAGTAGTTAACGAGTAGTTCATCCAAATTGACTCTTAAAAAACTAACATGCTTATTTGGTTATTTAAATAGCAATTGAAAAAAAAAAGATAAATAAATTATCTGCAACAGTAGACACAAGCAATAGAATCTAAAATATTATATATATATATATATATATATATATATTTTAATTTCAGAATATTGTAAGGGATTCTTGCAGCTTCTGCATATCGGTGTCTCATTAGGTCAGATCTATATTAGGAGTTCTACATCCTAATGCAATGCATTAGTAGCAAGTGTCATTGATTACATTTTACAAATTGTTTTTGTGGAACTTCTTCAAACAACCCTTATCTGTTAAGGTAAACGTACTAGAAGTATAACTAAAAGAAAGGTTGTTATAAGCAATAAATAATTACATTCAACTGAAATATTGAACTTATCCAAAATATATTTAGCACCATGATCTTCTCTTTTATTTGATAATATCAGGGGTAAAAAAATACTACCTCATTAGTTCACAAATCCAGGTCTTGAGGATTTTGTTTAGGCATTGAAGCAAACCATACTACGTTTCTTACATTTTCTTTTTGGCTTTTACTGAAAGCATAGGTGAACAAGCTCAGCCCCATGGTACCAAATTTGTTCAGAGAAGTTTCTATCATCAGATGTTAGGATCAAACTGCAAGGTGTGGGAATTGAGTACCACACTGGAAGTACGTTTCACCTAGACTAAGGTTATTATCAATAGCTAGCCATATCTCTCACAGATGCAATCGAGCAGCTAGGGTGATCATGAAACCGGTATTTCACAAATTGCGTAGAATTCTAGTGTGGGGAAGGTCTTGACCTCTCTAACCACAAAAGCTAGCTCTCATGGTGTGGTTCTCCCAAAGTTTTCATCAAATACCAGCAAGGGTGTTGTTTAAATTGAAAAGGAAAACCACAGAGAGTCAAGGACCATAAGAAGAAAAGGGGCATAAATATGGTACGAAAAAAATGGGTCCTGTCAACCAACCACAAGCGGCTTGATAAAAGGAAAAGAAAAAGAAAAAAGGAAAGACTTCTCCATAAGGAAATGCTTTAAAAATACAATGAGTGAGGAGTTCTAAAGCATGTTATGAACTCGTGAAACCTCAAGCCTCTCCTATGCATGAGCTAGTGTGATTAGAGGGTCGTGCCTATTAATGCTGCCCTCTAGAAGGCCACCGCATTGGGATGTCATAATCATTTACACAACAAAAACTCATTATTGCACAAATACACACATGGAATCAAAATGCTACTAGAAGGATACAACTTACCAGTCATAGTCATTCTTATCATTCTCCGAATTGAGAAAATCATCAACACCAGTCTTCCTCACAGGAGCCGGTGTAGATGAAGAAATGTTAAATATGGGATTCGAGCTGGCATTCGACCCTGCAACCATGAAACATGCAACATAACAGGCAGAAATCCAACACAACATAATCATTTTCTAGTTCTTCATCCAGTTAGACGAACAGACACAAGTTCACATGCTCGTCTCAGTTCACTAAAACACTGCAAATAAGCAAATCCTCTAAAACCTTAAAACCAAAAACACATCAAGAAACTTATGAACACAAATCATACCGAGAGGCGCATCGAAGTCCTCAGAGCCATTAAGCAGAAGATCACTCCGTTCCTTCTCGCGCCTCTTCATCTCCAAAAACAATGCTAGCTCCTCCTCCTTATCCTTCATCACCGAAGTCCTAAAACCCCCAAATTGCTGCTCCCTCCGCCTCAACGCAGAGTGCATTTGCGACTCCTGAGCCCTGAAACTCCGATTCATCTCCACAATCCACGAACCCTAGATTTCCAACCGAAAAACCTAACCGAGCTCCTCACTCAACCCCACACACAAACACAGAGAACCACGGTTTCCTACACAGATAACTCTACAAAAGCCATCAAGAAATAAAGCGCTGAATCTCTTGCAAAGTTCAAATCTCAGCGAATGAAAACAAAACGCTCACTGCTCCAACAAAACGACATTGTCATAAAGGAATAAAAAAAAAACGAACCGCGTTCTAGGAAACGCCAAGGTCGCGTGGAGAAGGTAGGAACAAGAAGCGCGTGGGGGAGAGAGATCGGAAAACGGGATGGTTGAGTTTGACGGTGGTGGAGAGAGAGACAGTGGCAGTGAGTAGTAATATGAGTAACTGTTAAGATGCAAAATTGGGAATATATTGTGGATAGGACACAGGACAGACGTTGGTTCCTATTGGTTTGATGCCACGTTTCATGGTTCAGTGGATAATCACCAAAATACCCCTCCTCTTAGGACTTCTATTTTTGAATTTTAGCAACGGTGACTTTGTTCAGAAGCCATGCACTGTTCCCAATTTGAATATTTTAATGAGTTCGTATTCATTGCTTAAATCGATCATATCACAACAAAATATACATTTTTTTTAAATAGAAAAGGTCACGAGAAATAGTGGTTGCGTGTTTCATGTTTTTCAAGAATGTAGTCTCTTTTTGGTATACTCCAATCATATTCCAAACATTATAATTAAAATATTAAATTTTCCTAATTCTTCGAGCATCAATACATTTTTCAGATTTTCTTGCTTCAATCATTTTTTCTGTAACATAGAGTACAAGTTGTAGTTTGAATTTAATATCCGGAAGACAGAAAACAATATCCCATCAAAATAGTCAATTAGATAATCTATTTAACTTAAAAATAATATGATGTTTCATGTATAAAAATTGTGTAATAATTTTTCAGTAGGTTTGGAGTGAAACTAGCAAAAGCATTTAATATTTCCGTTCTACAGACCATTAGTACAAAACTACCGGCATTTCTGTACAGGCATATGTCTTCAACTTTAATATCTTACTAGTTTGATAATTATTTCCTGAACTAATAAATTATATTATAAAAATATTATTTACTCTAACAAAAAATGTCACGTTGTTTAGCTGTTTAGCATAGTGATATACATAAGAAGAGTTCAATATTAGCTTTGGGCTTCGGTTACAAATACATGCAAGTAACTGTAACAAATAAAAGTTTTAATTTAATTAGTTTTTGTTGTTATAATTTTTTTATTTAAAAAATCGTGACTTTGATCTAATTCTTAATTCTTAATTTGTTTATTTATATTTTTAGTTGATTAACTCATTATTTTGATAATACCTTAAGTACACATATTATAAAATAAATGAAATAAAATTTATGTATACCAAAATTGATTTTTTTTTTAAAATAGGAAAGTTAAAATCAGAAAACAAAAATTAAAATCATCAATAAGAAATTGGTTAAACTAATACTATAAAAAATTCATTTTAATGGAGGATTACTTTCTGGGTAGGTTGTAAACTTAACTTGTCTAATGGGAGATAAATATTTTAGAGAGTATATGAAAATGAATGAAGAATGAGACATATTTGTGTATTTTCAAAAGGTGAAGAGAATGAAACTTATGAGATTGTTGTTATAAAACTGTCTCATCTGTTAAGCTTAAAACATATTTTGTACTAAAAAATAAATATTTTCAGTTCAATTTTGAAACAAAACTTTGACTCAACAACTCAAATTACTATTTTCACCTCATTATTTAAATAATAAATATGAAATAGTACATTTATTATATATAATTTGACATATCCATTTCCAACTATATATTGAAATAATAAAATAATTGTGATGATATATATATATATATATATATATATATATATATATATATATATATATATATATATATATTATAAGTTGTTACATAGGGTGAAAATTTACACCACTAAAAAATGTATTCTTTTTCTCTTTGTATTAAATAATAAATTAAACTATCATTACTAAAACTATATCGATCAACAACAAATGTTTTATAGATTATTTTAATGAACTAACTTATTTATGTATTTCATTTTCGATACTAACCTGATAAAAAATTATAATTTATATTAGAATAAAAATTGGTTTAATACAATCAATATTGATATATTTTATTTTTAATAGAGAAAATAATAATTTAAATAATATATATATATATATATATATATATATATATATATATATATATATATTTATTATTTTATATATATAT
>Ga0214545_1012064_pt1 | contig 11533 bp, 5 predicted proteins | sample CNSS4metaG_FD_160064 | JGI IMG/M metagenome (GOLD analysis project Ga0214545, IMG submission 160064) | Root nodule microbial communities from cowpea collected in UCLA plant growth center, Los Angeles, California, USA - CNSS4 | ecosystem: Host-associated > Plants > Roots > Nodule | place: USA... | reverse complement strand
TATAATTTATATAAAAATAAAAAATATATATATATATATATATATATATATATATATATATATATATATATATATATATATATATATATATATATATATATATATATATAGGAAAGTTTGGCTGGCTCAATTATCATAAATTCAAGATAAAGTAGTCAAGTTCAAAACTTTTCAATCTTTAACTCTATTTCTGGTACATTCAATTTAATTTTTGTTGCATAATATTTTACCCTTACTTTTAAAACAAAATTTTCTTTTAAAAGAAATGAAATGGAAATACAATATTCCTTTTAATATATTTGATTTTTTTGAGTTAAACTATATCAAAATTAAAAAAAAAAACAAATTCAATTTTTTGGTTCAAATTAAAAGCTTAAAAGTATATTTAACCTTAATATTTATATTCGTTTTACGTCATAATCCTGCTTAGGACAATCAAGTAATAATAATAAAATGTGTAATACCCTTTTGTTGACAATGAAATGAACTCTTGCAACAAAAAAAACTAAGATTTCAAATCTAGATACAGGGAGGAGAATCATATCCTATAAAGATTTTTGCTTTTAGCATGAATTCAAACAAAACATTGAAGATGATACACACAATGATATAAATAAACATTGTAGCACTGAATGAATGTGAGGAATTGAGATTGAAGTTAGAAAGTCCAATCCAACCAAAAGCACTAAAAAATATGTCAACAATTTCATGCTGTGTAAAGAGTTTTCAGTTGTCAAACAAACAAGGGTAATCATGAACCCATGAAATCCTGCTTCCCATCGTATTTCTGGTCAACACAACAAATATTTTTACGAGTTGTTTAAATAATTCATCAAAAGGCAGAAAAAAGTTTCACTTTAGTTAAACCCTTATTTTTTTCAAACATAATATATATACGATAAAAATTAATGTAGTATTTTTCAAATGAGATTAATTAACTAAAGTAGTTAAACTAAGAAGAGCAGCATGTAATAAATGCAATCCATGATCAGGCAGAGTCAAGTCAAGGGAAATGACTATGATTCTAAACTTTAGTTTTCATTTTCAACAATTTTTTTCTTCTTTAAATCTAATAAACATGTAAGCTTTATATTTAATTAAAAAATTTTAGAAAAAATAGGAGGAAAAAAAAAATTCTTGCAAACTTTTCTAACAAATTTGAAAGAAAAATTTCATGTAATATGAGAATTTTTAATAATAAAAGATATAATTAATTTATAATATATAAATAGTTATAAATCTTATTTTATAATCTTATTTTGTAAATTTTGTAAAAATAAGTTAAATGTGAAGTTCACGTCTGAACATTATATTTATTGATGTTAAGAGGTGAACTTTAAATCTAACTTAATCTTATAAAATCGATTTATAAAATGAAATTTACATCCAAAATTTTGAATTAATTTTAATTTTGCATAAAAATGAAAAAGAATAATAATTATAATAGAAATTTTGGTACGAGAATATGAAAGAAAATAATGAAGAGAAGGTGGGTTGAATGGGCGGTGGTGATTGTTGAGTTTGCACCAACCCACCCATGAAAAAGTCTATGCTTTACCAACCATTTTTCTCATCACATTCACAACACAAAACAACACAACCAACTCTCACATTTATGGCCACTTCTCACATTCACTACCCATTCTGTCTCTTAAGGGATCAAACCACCACTTTGTCTCTCCCCATTCCTACAAAAGGGAACCTTTTCAATCATAAACACCTTTCAACCCTAATTTTACTCTTCTCCTTCTTCTCCTAACTAACTTTTACCTTCAAACTACCTTTTTTTCTTCATTTTTTCATTTTTTTTACCATATTATTACTTCCTTTACTCGTAATTTTTTTTCTATTCATAAAATTTGAACCTAAATCCTCATTTGAAATACTAAAACAACATGTACTTTGGCCATTTTCAAATAAGATTACGAATTCTAGTTTGCAAAAACATTATACATTTTCATTGACATTAAATAATGAGACTTTTTGTTACAAAAGTCTGAAAATATCACACAGAAATGTCAATTGTCACTATTGTAAGACATGAGAATACATAGATATATTAAGCTAATTACAGAAATGTCAATTGTTACTATTTTTAAGTTTTTTTTAACAAATAAGTATATTAATCTAATTAAAGTTTATCCCTTTTACAAATAGGCATTCTAAGTGTAAAAATAATATAAATTTTGAATTCGTTAAACTTTTATATTTCTACAAACAGTCATTCTATCAAGGTTGGCTTAATTGTTAATACAGAAAATTTTTAACCATTTATCCAAATTTTTATTAAAAAAATGAGCAATCTTTAAAATTTTAATGTATTTTCTTTATTTTTATACATATTTATGATTTTTGTTAAAATTAAATTTAAACTATCATTGACAATGTAAATCCTCCCACCCTATTATCTAATCTCAATTTGTCATGTAGAGTAAATTAATTGAATGCTACACTATCTACTTTAAAATTTACAGTTAATATTTCAATTATAGTTGACCGTGTAAAAATGTATATTAATTATAATTAATAAAGTGCAAAAAAAAAAATCTTTTTATCATATTTCAACATTTGAAGAAAAAGTTATAAAATAACCATTGAATGGTTAACATTTAAGGCAAAAGACATTATTTACACTGCCTACTCTAAAAAGACACGACAATATAAGAATTGCATCAATACAGGCTTGTGATTAATTAATCAAAATATATTATTATCATTATTATTATTATTTTAAAAAAATAAGTCTTTAATTTCAATCCTAATGTGAAATGAGTCGAAAAGGCAAAAGATGATTCCAGGACCCATGTGTACAAAAGCAATCAAACTGGGAATTAAAAATTAAAAGGTATTTTATACCTTTTTATCATATATCGTATAAATATTTTGTTTTTAAACTAAATTAAAATTACTTTTAATGAAACATTTATTATTTAACTCTCTTTTTTTTCATTCACATTATTACACTCTGTTTAAGAAATCAAATTTAACACCATATGAACTAATTCATAGATACACTTATACGTTTCATGAAATCACATTAGGGTTTTTTGATACATACGATTTTGACCATCTAATTTGGGTGATTTTGATTTGATGTGAATGTGATAGTGTAAGCACATGAGCATATGATAAGGCATCGAAAGGGAATGTGACGTCAAAACCCACTCACCATCATCAACCATACATAGATACCCATAGACATAGGCGTGATCAGGAACAGCACTAGTTTTTTTTTTTCTTCAATTTCTGCATTATTCAATTTTCATTTTTATTTAATAATATTAAATTTTCATTTTTATTTAATTATACGCATTTTTCTATTGAAAACCCAAGAGAAAAGGAAGAAGAAGAATCAATAATAGCAGCGAACGAATCTCTCGTACGTGCCACTCTGCGGTCAAATGCCGGTGCCCAAACGCGCGACACGTGTAAGCTAAACCTCAAAAATTACAATAGTCGGAATTTTTGACTAATCACACCCCCTTCTTAACAACGTGATTACGACCCTTCTCTCTCTCAAAAAAAAAATATTTAACAATCACATTAATTATATATATATATATATATATATATATATATATATATATATATATATATATTAATCTCTTTATTAATACTACAACACAAAATATCTATGATATAATTAATTATGGGGTTATTTTGCATAAGAGCATGATCTCTCATATAATCGATCACATACACGATCCTACCAAACCACATACGTGGAGCTCAAAGGAACACACAAAGTAAATTTGAGGTCAATGTTTTAAATTATTTTTTCTTCTCAAAACATCACAAAAGCAAACTAAAACCTTGTTAGCATTCTTGTATTGTTCTAACATGTAATATCTTATATTATATAAAAAGAGAAACTTCTCAGCATGCAAGCATTATTCAACTTGTTATTTTCTTTGTCCTTGATTAGATTCAAAACTATTAAATAAAAGGGAGTGCTTTAAATTAAATGAGAAGTCGCCATCAACTATATATAAATATATACACACATATATAGGTAATAAATCTTTCAACCAACTGACTAATAATTATCGAATCAATTGGCTTTTAAAGATTAAAATATTGCCTCATGCTGATTTTTATTTTTTATTTTATTTTTTTGTATTTCTTTTACGGTCTTTAAAATATGTCAAATTGCACGATGTATGAACAGGGAAACAATTGAGGGACTTGGTATATTTAAGATTTGAATTGGAAACCTAAGGTCATGAGACGACAAGTTTATCGTTCTCGTAAGACAAAAAAATATGTATAAAAGATATTTTTTTTTTTGAACCGTGTTAAAGAATTGATGTAAAATATGAATAGATGTTGAGTGAGAATATACGATGTACTACTATTGGATCAAGAAATCACGCCACATGCAGAAGCAGGTATAAGAATTAATTAATTTTATTTTTTGTATTGAAAAAGAAAAATTGATTATTTTGCTTTAGAAAAAAATGAACCACACACTGACTTTAGAAAGATTAAGATAGAGAAACACTCCCCAATTAGCTCCAAACACTAAAGTGAGGGTGCAAAAGTAGAAGGAATAAAAGCAAAGAAGAAAAACAAAGTTCTAAGCCAAAAGCTCCCTTTCCCATAACAAGCAACCACATGGAATTTAAGTCTTAGCTGAAATATCATTCTCAAAGCTACCTTTATTTTTATTTTATTTTTTCTCATCATCCTCCTCCAACCTTCTTCTTCTCCATTTCTTCTCTCTTCCATGGCGAATGAGAAGGATCGTTTTTTCGACCCTTTTCATTACAACCACCATGAACACCAACTCAACCACTCTTCAAACTTTCCATTCTTTAGGGACAACAACTCTGCACCAATTTCCTCATCACAAAACTTTCAAGCCTTTGATCATCATCAGCAGCAGCATGATCCTTCTCATCAACGCACCACTTTCACTGACTGTTTACATGGTTCCATGGATTACAACACCCTCTCTAGAGCCTTTGACATGTCGTGTTCATCATCTGAAGTGATCTCCTCCATTGATGAAAACCCCAAGAAGCCTAGTGCAGGAGACTCAGCAGGGATCAGTGGGAACCACTCAACACCCAATTCATCTGTTTCCTCGTCATCCAATGAAGCTGAAGCACTGATAGAAGAAGACTCAACCAAAAGCCAGAAGAAAGATAAACAGCCAAAAGGGTGCGAAGATGGAGAAGAAAAGCCTAAGAAAGAGTAGGTTTGATTAGTTTATTCTTCTTCTTTTGCCCCTATTTCATTTCTATTTCCGATAGATCAATGGAGTGTGAGAAGGTTTTTGCCCCGTATACTTTCTCTTTCTCTCTTCCTTTCAACACACCAATAGGATCTGATTAATTAATATCTCCTATTTTCTAGAGGTACATAGAATTTTGAATTTCTTCTCTCAATTACTTACTATTTACTAATGCAATTATATTCGCGTCTTTTCAGTTGTTCAGTGTTTCTTATGAAATGGATTTGGTCAATCAATCTTGTCTGTTATACTCTCTTATACTATATATATATATAAATATATACAGTGCCGTAGGTGAATGCTATATATTATCATGTAGGTTTTGTGTGTGACTAAAATGGAGAAGTAGTGTGGAACAATCATAGGAACTTAACCCTAAAATAATTGCTATCTTGCGGTGAATTTGACTGATATTTTGGAGTGTTTCAGGAACAAGCCTAAAAAGAAAGAGAAAAAGCCAAGAGAGCCTCGTTTTGCCTTCTTGACTAAAAGTGAGATCGACAACCTTGAAGATGGTTACAGATGGAGAAAGTATGGACAGAAAGCAGTCAAGAACAGTCCCTATCCAAGGTTCATTATTTTCCAATATTGAAATTTCTTAACGTTTCAAACCAAAAATGATGAATCCTTGTTTTTTGTATAGCCGAAAAAAATGATTAAGGGTTGTGAAATTTCTGCACCAAAATCATCATATGTATTTCGTTTATTCATTCCTTGTTATTGTCATATATATATATCGATGTAATGATTCATATCTTTGTCATACTAAGGCTTCGTAACGGCTTGTTTCTTGTAATCTACTATCTAATGATGAAGTTGGAGACACGACATGCAGTACTATGATCATGATCATGATATATTACACGTATGAATTAACGTTGAATCTGACAAAACTTGTTGTTTGTATATTAATGCAGGAGCTACTATAGGTGCACCAGTCAGAAGTGCAGCGTGAAGAAAAGGGTGGAAAGATCATTCCAAGATCCATCGATTGTGATCACAACATACGAAGGGCAACACAACCATCACTGTCCAGCAACATTAAGAGGCAGTGCTGCCACCATGTTATCAGCACCTCCATTTTTTGGTTCCTCTTACATGGGCTCAAGCTTACCCCAAGATTTTCTTGCTCAGTTGCTTCCAAGTTATAGCCAAAATGATCATCAAAATCCAATGTTCAACCAAAACCTCTCCAACAATCTCCATCTCCAGCAACAACACCAGCAGCAGCAGCACCAGTTCCAACTACCTCGTGACTATGGTTTGCTGCAAGACCTGTTGCCATCATCATTCCCAGGCAAACAAGAGCCATGAACTCACAAAAAACTTGGTGCATGTTTTGATTTATTTATTTCAGAAAAAAAAAATACTAGTTTTGTATTTCACTACTAGAAAAATTTAAGTTACAGTTTCAAACACCAGTAAAAGAAAAGCAGTTTTCTGTGATATTCTTTTAAGAAAAAGCATTATGTTTTCAGGTAAACAAAATCAAACATGCACTAACCAATTTCTATTAACATGTGTCTATATATGTATGGAGTAAGTAGTGGCTTCTTTTGAATTACTTGATTATATATCTCTCTGGTTTAAGTGATGTATGAAGAATATTTGTGTGGAAATGGAAGACAGGTCTATATATGGTAGTTGCCGGGGATCTAATTAAGAGCATTAAATGAGTATTTTAGAATTTGTGCACTTGACATTGATCTTGATTCTTCTTAAATACATAGTTTGGTGAATTTTGTCAAAAATGTCAGAGATGGACGGTGTGTTTTTCATTAGAGTAGTTTGCAAGTTGCAAGTATATAAAGGAGATGATGAAGGATTGAAAAGACGTATCATACATGTATATGAATGATCTTTATCAGTGAAAGGTGTTGACAGGACTTGGTGATGGTTTCTTGGATCACTAACACAGTTATAAAAGAGTGGTCAAGAAGAGTATGGTGCTAGAGTACCAGAAACGGAAGATTAATAACACCATATTCATTACTTCCCATTTTTATGCTCCTAATTTTTTGCATTCTTCTTATATATATAAAACATTTTGCAGTTCTTATATATTCAAATGATTAATTAAGCATGAACATGTACTTGAGTAAGGTTGTTTGAATGTTTGAAGGGGAACCGCGTGTGTGTATATAGATAGATAGATATAGATATATGCATATATTGCGGCGTTTCAGTTATACAGTGTACGTGCTTGCGTGTGTAACTATACTTTTTGTTGTGGACAAATACCTAACCTTTTAAGATTGATGTGATCTTAAGCTTGTAGTGTTATTGATCCTTCTTTTTTTTTGTTTTTGTGGTGAAATCAAACGAAAGAATCAAGAAATCAAGATACATAGATGGTTCAAATGCAAGCCGAAGTTAATTAGTTATGAATATATTTTTCACCTAAATCGTGTTATTTAGAAAGAGTGATTTAGTGTGAATTATTGATTTTTTTCAAAAAAAATAATAATATATTAATTAATAACTCTCGTTAATTCACGTTAGAAAATAAAAGATGTGAGTCAAAAAAAATAAAAATCATAATATTATTATATTATTTAGAATTATCTATTTTTCTTTGAGAATAATAAACAAATTGATAGAGAATAAATAAGAGTTTTTCTTTTTAAGAAAACAACGAAGTGGTGTCACATACAGCTCTTGCTTCCATGAGATCGATGGGGTTTAAAGATAGAAAGGAAGGAAAATGAATTTTGAAGGTTTTATTTATCCATTCGTAATTTCCCTAAAGAAACTATTTTTACTCTAAAATTATGGTGAAAGGTTCAATATTTATACACACTGTTTCATTCCCAAGTCAATCATTTCAATTAATATACTGCATGCATTTTTGTTTCATTTTATAAAAAATCCAAGCATATAATGTAAATTCATTGTACTTACAAATTATAGACATATATGAACACTTTGACATATATTTTAAAATTATTATACAAATATTATAATATCCTAACAATTAGATAAATTACAATATTTTTTTGCCACCCAAAATATGTATTTCCTCATTATATATATATATATATATGTATATTATTAGGTCTACATAAGAAGTTTCACTAAAAGATACAACACCAATGAGACCTGAACTCAAGCACATAAGGTATTGACACTACTATCAATCCAAAATCTTAAAATAATGAGTTATGAGTATTTATTCTAATACAATGTTCTACTTTCTCATTTATAACCAATGTGAAACTTAGACTCATACTTGGATTTCTAAAATATATTTCATACTGATGTTATGTTTTATTACAGTTATGTGTTATATTATGATATAACTTTAAAACTTATGGGTATATTTGTGTTGTATTATATTTTTGGCTTATGTTGTGTCTATTGCAGGTTATATACTAATATTATCTTTTTAGTTTGATTAGATCCTCATTTGTTATTCAACATTTATTTGAACTAATTTGGGTCATGATTAACTAATTTGCTTACATTCTTTAATTATTTTTTTGTCCTTCATGAGCCCTTGATTATAAGTTTTGATTATAATTTATTTTAATATCCTCTTTTACATATAGAGTAATAATCTAGGTGTTTTCTTTTATACTCTTCTAAAAAAGGGTTGAGTACGAATTCATATTATTGGTGAATATGATCATGATTGGAGCATTAGAAATTAATCAGTTTTGTATTTTAAATCCAAAACTATGATTATAGTAATTTTCATCGAGGATTGCCTTATAATTTCATGAGAGAAGACAGATTCTGTGATTGAAACATTGATTGAGATGATGTATATATCTTTGAAAAAAAAAAATATTAACTGTGAATACCATAGAATGGAGTCAAAAATTAATTTACATATTAACTTTTAAATCGTTATAAACATAAATTCATTTATTTTCTTTGTTTCCCATTCTCACAAACTTATAGCATTTTTTGTAATGTTTTTCTTTTATCCATTATACTATTATAATATTTCAACAATTACTTTGTAGGTAATTGATTTTTTTTTCCATGTTCATCATAAACAATTATGTAGGCCAGTCACTTTCATAACCAATATGTATAACTATTTCATTGATTTTATAGACCCATTAAAGTAAAATCTTATATGCGTAATATTGCGTTTGAAAACTCATTCACAGTAGACTTTTATAATACTCGTACGTTTCTGAAAAAGTTGTCTCATAAAACATAATTGTACTCCCATTAGTGAAAAATAATAATGTTTAACTGAATAGGATGATAACTGGCCACACATTCAAGCAATATTTAACTGTGATCTTCATAAAACATTCTGTTGTTAAAATTTTAAAATAAATTATTAAAACATTTAATATAGTAATTTTTTAAGAAGTTCTTCCACATAAAATAATGTATGCTATTGGTTCTATATATAATTTAAGAAAAATTTCTTGTATAAAGAACAGTTATTCAAAATAAAAATATAAAGTTTCAAGTTAAATAAAGTTATTTTAAACATAATTAAGTAAAAAATAAAGATATAAAAATATAAGTTTCTTAGAAATTCTCAGATTCTCAAAGCTGACATGCCATTATGGAAATCACAAGAAATATTACATATTGAAGATATTGAAGATTCTAGTGTTCATATCTTTATTTATTTTGTACTTAAAAGTTAAATATGATTCCTTTTTGTCTTTGTAGCTATTTAAAAGTTAAATATTTTCAAATAAAATGCACTGCAAAATTAAAAGGATATATATTATTGAAACAGTTCAGTTTTCTGTTTAATGCTCACAATTTTCGCCTAATTTAAATTAGACTCCACCAAATTCTTAATAGAATGTTGATAATTGAAATTTGTCACATGTTATATGATATACAAAGTCAAAGCAGGTGAAGCTAACAGGGTTGACTAGTTGAGGGCTGCTTCAATGTTCGAAATGTTTTTATATATAATCACCAAATTAAAAAAAAAAGTAATAAAATTTTAAAAAAATAATTAAATAAATTTGGCTATAATTGCATAAATTTATTTGATTTGGATAATTGATGACTTTGAGGAAACGAGGAAAAACAGTAATTCTTAAAAAATTCGAATTGACCAGAAGACAAATAAAAGGTGACAAAACTTATTTTCTTTTTGATTAAAAAAATTATCAGAGAGGTTTTGTAGATGGCAGAAGTCCAAATCATAATTGCCATAAAATGGGTTTACCATAATTAACGGAAGTAATTAAGAAACTGTTTTTAGCATCCAAATTCCGAACTGTCTTAATTAATTTCATGAATGAATCATTGAGTGCCTCCATTATTGATTCATTGTTGCTCTGCCGCCATAGAAGCTTTTTAATAAGCTTCACCTTTCTCTCGACAAAACTTGAACCCTTAACAGTTTCTTTGTCTCCTGTGTGTGCTTTTAGTTTATTCTAATTCTATCATTACAACAACAACAAAAATTGCATTAATTACACCATTTTCCCTTTATAAAATCTCTACATTTTTTCTTTATTGGATTATAATATATAAAAGATGTGGTGCAATGTTTTCTAAGTAAAGAAATATATGTTTACATATAGAAAACCTTGAATGATTCTAATTGTACTTAATATGATGTATTGATACTTCAATTTAGGTCATGTATTCATGTTTGATATTTTAGGATACTTTATAGATATTTAACAATAATATATCTAATCTATGAAGTCCTAGTAGACTACAAAAAAAATATTTAAATAATAACAAATTTTAGTGATAAAAAATAATTAGTCAATATAATGACGATTTATATATCATTTTCCCATTACATATCATATTCTATTATTTTTAAAATAAACATAATAATCAGACATGTATCATAGCACAAAACCCTAGTTATCAGTGTAATCGATCATAAATTTTAAATTTCTTTCAAATCATCGTTTTAAAAACTCAAGATAAATTATATATTCTAGCAATACCTAGTATCTCACCTGAAATGTTGAGTTAATTTATAATTGTACGTTAACTCTTTTAATCAAGATATTTTGACAAAAATATCATTGATTGATAGCTAATATTTTTTTTTTCAAATGATATTACTCTCATCCCAAAATGACTTTAGTTTTATTTTTTTAATTCTAAATTTATTTATATTCTCAAATTTTAATGAAATATTAATATTTTTTTCATAATTTATCTTCCAATAAATTACATTAACTGTTTAATTCACGTTATTAAAAATAAAAATAGTTTTTTTTTTTATAATTTATCATCCAATTATAAGTATACAACTTTAGTAATATAGTCATATTCAAAGGCCTTCGTATATTGTTTAAAGTTGATTGAAAATGTGCGTGTGTGTAACACATTTTAATTATA
>Ga0214545_1012062_pt1 | contig 11534 bp, 3 predicted proteins | sample CNSS4metaG_FD_160064 | JGI IMG/M metagenome (GOLD analysis project Ga0214545, IMG submission 160064) | Root nodule microbial communities from cowpea collected in UCLA plant growth center, Los Angeles, California, USA - CNSS4 | ecosystem: Host-associated > Plants > Roots > Nodule | place: USA... | reverse complement strand
AATAGGCCGGAATGGTGGGGAAGGAGGCCCCCCCTACTTCAATGGAAAGGGGGGAATCGCCGTTTAACAGCCGCTCCTCTACAACTACCTTTCGCCCAACATGATCACGAACGAAGACAGAGAATTACATAGATAGAAGGACGAAACCAACCCACTTGTCCTGATCGGAACGAAAGAAAGAGAATGGTGGCCCCTTTCGCCCAGGGGGCATCGTCGAAGATTACAAGATAATATATCATGTTTTATTTTATTGAATTTTATATGTATAGAATCTTAGAAGATTACAAGATAATATATCATGTTTTATTCTATTCAATTTGACATGTATAGAATTTTCTAAGATTACAACATAATGTATAATGTTTTATTTTTGTATAACTTTATATGTATAAAATCATCAAAGATTACAAGATAATATATCATGCGTTATTTTGTTTAATATTATATATATAGAATCTTGGAAGATTACGAGATAATATATCTTGATAGGAGCGAACCACTTTGATAGAAACCTTGACATAAGACACTTCAGACATTTAATGTTCAAAGTCACTTTGAAATATTCTCATATGATTGTGTTTGCAATTTCAATTCATGAAATGCCAATTAAATACTTTTTTTATGATTTATCCATCTAATTTTATACTTTTAGAAGTTAAATGAAACATAAAAGTTTTTCACCATCTTCTATTCGAGTTGAAAGCCACGATTCCAAAAGCTATTTTATTATTAACTATATCGATTATTCATAGTTCATATTTTCTTGTCTAATGTGAATATATATAGTTATTATATATCTTGTTGTAAGAATTCATGTTTGTACTATTGTAATCATCCATATTGTAAGAATTCATGCGAGAACTGAGGATAGATAACTCACCTTCAAACAATTCTCTGTTATTCTTCTTCTCTCTAAAGGTTTCCCTTCTCTTTTTTAGTATAGATATTATTTTATTTTATTTTTCTAAATTATTAATTTACTACTTCTTCATACACAACAAATATTAAAAAAATGGACGCTTTAGTTTGTTTTCATTTTTATATTATGATATTTTGCACCTTGTAGATAAAGTTTATGAATAGTTATCTTTTATTTTATTTTCTAATATGACAAAAAAATTTAATTTAAATTATATATATCTTGGTGATAAACTGAATTTAATTCTATCTAATGTTTTTAGATTTTTTAAAGTCATGTAATAATAGATAGGTTTTAATATAATTAAAAAATAAAATTATATTTTTAAGGTGTTATTTTTTTAAATCATTCTAAATATTAATATTTGTTTGACTATTCACATATATGCACATTCAAGTAAAAGAATATAGGTAATTTTTCTTATTTATAATAATTATAAATATAGTAATAAATATAAATACAAAGAGAGTAAAAATTGTGTTTTCTAATCTTTTGAAAATATTGAAGTTAAATTTTAAATGTGAATATTCAATAATTTTAATCAGAGATTGTTCTTTTTGTTTCGTTTACATTTTCAACAATTAATTTCATATAATTTATTACATAGCAAATAAAACCAAAGGCCAACTTTTGTTTCAAAACTCCAAAACATTATAACTACCCAAAATTAACACAAATATATTTTTTTTAATATTAAGAGTATTTGTAATTAAAAAGTAAATTTACTTAATTTTAATGTCTTATTATATGCAACATTTTGATTTTTTTAATGTACTATAAACCTATTAAAATTATCTTCTGAATTAAATATTTTGATATTATTTTTTTACATAACGATTTTTCAACTCCTGATATCCATTAATTTGTGGAAGACATAACGTATTAGAAAGGATTAAGGTCACATTGATTTTCATAAAAACAATAAGTTAATATACTAAAAGAGAAATTTAAAAATCTTTAAAATACTAATTAAGATAGCAATAAACATGAAGTATCCATAAATACTTTTAGAGAAGAAAATTGTAAAAGTTATAATTCATTTAGTATCTAATTTAAAAATGATATTTCATATTAAAAAAAATTATTGATTTATAAAATTCATGATTCTTCAAATGGTAAGTGAGTTTTTATTAGTGAGTTTGATAAAAAAAACTAAATATTTAATTAACAAGTGTCATGAGAGAAATTCTTATTTGTAACAATTAGGGATGTTAACGGGGCGGGTAGGGTATGGGTAGTAACTCCCCTGTATACTACCGCTGGATAAATATCCACCCCGTATCCGTACCCATATCCGTCGGGTATCCGTTATGCGGGTACCCGCCTATTTTTTTCATATCCACGGGTACCCGCGGGTATTTACAAAATTAGTTAAAAAAAAATATTTAATTATAAATTCAAATAAAATATTTCACTGTCATAAATTTTAAATAAAGTTCAAATAAACTCAAGTTCATACAAGTCCAAATAATTATAAAAGTAAATATAAAATGACATTCAACACAGTGAAAATTCTTTAATTAGTGTTTTGATCAAAAAGTCCACTTTCTCCAATTGATTCCTAAAAAATAAACAAAATAAACAAATAATAAACCTCAATTGTCACGTGCCAAGTATTCTTATTTTGATTCCGTCATTTGACAACAAGCATACCATAAACATCATTGTCGATATAGGATTTGATGTATATGCCCAATTTAAATAAAAGTAAGAGAAGAATGTAAAGGGGTGTACTTGGAACAAGACAACGTAACAATACTTGAAGTTTGAAGAATGAAGACAGAAGACAAGATGTGCAACTTAGAAAAAATTAGACCAGAATATTTTTTACTAATATATATATATATATATATATATATATATATATATATATATATATATATAAACAAAAACACAACAATAACATCTCAAAAAAATTCAAGGAAGGAAATAATTTGAAAGTAAAAAGATAGGCCTCAGTTGATGTTGGGATGGATGCTACCACGACACTTGGAAGAAGATTCTAAAACGAGAGGAGTACCTGCTTGAAACTCACCCTCAAGATAATAAGACTCAAAGAAAAACGAGACAATCTTGTCTTTCACAATTCTTTTCAGAATTTAGAAATAACTTTTACTTCCTCTCATGAAATTATATTAGTAGAAAATCAATTTTTAGTATCGGTTACCTACCCACGATTATAATTAAAATGAATTTTGCTTTTTAAAGAAGTTAAATTTCTACTTGTACACTTCAGTCTCGCATCGCCATAATCAAGTCATAGAGTACCATTTATGTATTTGTTAGTCAATATCATAAATGTTGGTTTGTTTTAGAACATGGTGTTAGATTTGATGCACCAATATTTCATAACCAAGAGGGGGGTGAATTGATTTTTCAAACTTTTGAATTGTTCTTAAACTTGAAAAATAGTTTTTATGAAATCTTTAACCAATTGACAAAAGGAGTTTAAGAATGCATATTGTTTAACCTTTATACCTAGCAAAACTTAAAAGAGAATGAAAGAGAGCACAAGAGACATCAAAGTTTATACTGATTTGATTCAAATGAATCTACATCCAGTCTCTAGTTTTCCTCACTAGAAATTTCACTATATCAACAAGAGAAGGAATGCAGGAAACACCTATGTAATTCCTAAACTCTAAAACCACACTTTCTTGATGACATCCATTCAAGAATAGTGCAAACTATAATGCTCCAATCAATTACACACAATTACCACAATCACAGTGATAACACACAAAATTTCATATTCAAGAACCTACAAGAAACTGATACAAAAATTGATACAGAGTTTGATACAAAACAGTGACAGTAATGAAACAATAACACTTGATTTTGTACGTTGTTTTAGTGTCAATATTACACTCTCTTCACTTGATCTTGATGATCAATCTTGATGAACACATAAGCCCTTGCTGCAGTATATTCTCCAAGAAGATTTCCAACTCTCTTTTAACTTTCTTTCTGGTTGAAAAAACTCTCTTTTCTGAAGGTGCAAATTCTGTTTTTATTTTAACTACATTAGTTGGCTAGTCAACTACATTATGACAGCGCCCAAAGCTAAGTACTAGAACTAGCCTAGTTAACTAGATTAGTAGTTTAGTCGACTATCAAGACAATAGATTAATATTTTCAGATTACCACATACATGTCATATCAGTCATTGTCATGCTATTATGGCCATCATAAAAAACTTAACACATCACACATACACTTAATAGCAATACATGGACCTAATGACAATTTATCTTTTTATGTTATATGTAAATATTAAGCTATCCTTGTTCAGAGAATTGCAAAGGAACAGTGATGTAACTCTTATTTATTACAAGACATTTAGTTGATATATTCATTAAGTCTCTACCAACAAACAAGTTTGAAATTTTGAGAACGAAACTTGGTGTTTGTAATTAAAAAAAAGTGTTTTCGTTGTTTAGGACTATTATTTTATTTTATTATTTATTTATATTTTTAATAAATAAAAGTTAGTTTCATATTTTTTTAAGAATTAAACAAATCATCATTGAATTTGTTATAAACATGACCTATATTGTATGTTGTAAATTATTTGATTCCTTTAAAATAACCAACTCATCAAATTCTTTTTTTTTAAGAAAAATTAAAGAAAAAGTGGCAAGGTGACAGAAAGATAGGTTTCATTTGTTTCTTTTCTTTTATTTTCTTGGAGAAAATTGAAGAAAACAATAACAAGGTGACAGAAAGATAGATTGTATTGAAAGTTGTTTTGACTGCAGTTTCTAACGAAATTCGTACTAGTTTGAGGAACTTTTGAAAGGTATATTTTTTTTCTACATGTGATAATTCTTTGTTAGAATTTATAAAGAGTATTTATAGAATATAAATATCTTTAACATTTTCAAATATATAAAATTCAACAATTGAAATATATAAAATTATGTTATAAAACAAAGGAGTATTGGTGTTGTTGTTTCTGTAGGCTTGATCTACGGGGCTTTTGGTGATGCTTCAAAGGTGGGATTGCTGGTGTTCCTTGAGTTGTGGCTCGAAACGTATCCCTTGAGTTGTGGCTCGGGATAGGGGTTAAGTACGTGGTATTCCTTGAGTTGTGGCTCGAAATAACATCTCTTGAGTTGTGGCTCGGGATGGCGGACGAACATGAGGAACCCTTGAGTTGTGGCTCGGGTTGACGAGTGTTGCCGGTGTGAGTGTGCTGGTTGTGGCCAATATAGATGGGTCCAGATGGATTGCCCTCCTCAGCAGATAGTTGACGACTTTGGTAGTCTTGGGACGTTGCGAACTATGTTCGTATTTGGGAACTCCATCTGCGTTGCGGTGTATGATCCGTAGCAACGATTTCCCGCACGTGCTCTATGGCTTGTGGTCGATAGGTATGGCAGCAAGTCACCGTGGGGTAATCACTAGAAGATGTAGAACACGATTCTCATGGTGGTGGCCATGTGGTATGACATTAACGAAAGGAACTTTCCCTGATGTGAATGATGTGTTATATATGTATATGAGTGTCTTATATATATGTGTGTGAATATATAAATATATGGTTTATTCTGTTAGCTCACCCTATCTGCTTGTGTTTGGCGATGATCGTGTACGCAGTACATGGGAGCAGATGATGTTGTAGGTGGATTCAGTGAGGCTTGGCGACGGAGCGGGGATAGCTTGGGAGTTTTTATGATCTATGGTTTTGAAATAAATTGTAAACACTATGGATGTTTTATATTATTTTGAATTTTATAAATTATAGAATTGTAGACTATTCATAGATTTAATAAAGTTTTAAATTTCCTGCGTTTTTGGGAAATGATGCTTTAATAAATGAAGCTAACGTAATATTTCTTTACTTTTTATTTTAAATCCGTAATATCTTGACGGGATGTTACAAAAAACACCTTTATTTAAATACTCAATTTCTAATTTCAAATAAGAGTTTTCCCTCCAAAGATCATTCATCTCAAATTATTTCTTTGAGTAATCAATTGCCTTTGTGAGCTCATTAGGAGTTCCAACGATGTTTTTGTCATCTACATAAACAATAATTATAGCAAATTCATTTTCAGATCTTTTCATATAAATACAAGAACAAATAGGATCATTTCTATATCCTTCTTTTAATAAGTATTCAATAAGACGGTTATGCCACACATGTCCTGATTGCTTTAATAAATAAAAGAGCATGTTCAATTTTATTGAATAACCCTCTTTAGAATTTGTGTTGTTAGGCAAATAAAATCCTTCAGGGATTTTCATATAAATATGATTCTCAAAAGAACCGTACGAATAGGTTGTAACATCATCCATTAGATGTAAATGCAAATCTTGTTGTGCAACTAAGATAATTGAATATTGCAATGTTGTTGCATCCAATACTAGTGAATATGTTTTTTCACAAATCAATACAAGGTTTTGTGAACAACCTTGAGCAACCAATGGTGCTTTGTATCTAATAATTTCATCATTCTTAATTTGATTTTTGCACAAAAAACCATATGTACCCAACGAGTGTCACAACTTCAGGTGTGCGAACTACATGTTCAAAAACCTTTCATTTAGCAAGCAAATATAATTACATATTTTCATTTTGACCTTCTAATATTCTAATGTGTGATTTCATTATCTTTTGGTCAAAATAATTTCAGTAGTTTTAAATCAATATATTTTTAATGAAATTTAAAATATCTTTTTATATACTTTTTATATATTTTTGTATTCATCAAAAGATGATCTTTTCAAAATTATATATATATCAACGAAATTTAAAAATTGAAATTATTTTGATATATTTAAATTTTCCAATCATCACCTATCATAAGAGGAAAATAAAAGTTAAATATTATAAGTTGTTTTTCCTCTATTTTTTAATTTTTGTGAACCAATTTTTTTGGAAGCCTTTAAAAAAACGAAACGTAGGTTTATTATGCTATTACGTTATTACTATTATATTTTAAATTTCATTTCAAACCGTGTTTTAAAAATAAATTTACTTATTATCATTTTCCTAATATATTATCAATCTATTTGTTTGTGATTGATACATATTTTATTTTCTAAACAAAACTGAATCATCTCCATTATTTGACAATTAAATTTAGATGTCACGTCACAATTAGGGATGTCAAAAACATTCGTATTCGTGTATATCTGCGGATAAAATCCGCAACAGGTAGGAAATGAATATTAAAAATGGATACCCGCAAGTACATGAATTTTTGATACTCGCATGTTAACGGGACTAGTACGAGTATCATAGTATTTGTACATGTGGATATCTATACCCGCTAAACTTTAATTCACAAAATTACCCTCATATATATATATATATATATATATATATATATATTAGTAAAAAATATTCTGACCTAATTCTTTCTAATCTGTACATCTTTTCTTGTCTTTTGTGTTCATTCTTCTAGCTTCAAGTATTGGTACATTTGTCTTCTTCCAGGTACACCCGTTGACATTCTTCTCTTTCCTTCCTTTCAAATTGGGTATATATATCAAACCCTATATAGACAATGAGGTTTATGGTATGCTTGTTTTTGGGTTTTAGTTGAATTAACAAACCTTTGTACAAGGTAGGATAGGCCTAGTATGGAAATGTTTAGAGTGTGCTAATATCTATATTAACCTTCTTATTATCATAATAACTAATAACGTGGATTGAGATGTTATCTATCAGAATATGTGTTATTATCTTGATCCTCTCCTACACACCTCCAAATATAATATTAGAGAGAACTATAAGTACATGAACAATGGTGAATAATAAATATATTTACCAACAATATTCTCATTACCTTTTATATAGAATAGTCAATGATTTTACAATGTGGTAGCTTGAATTTATGCAAGAGGAGAATATTTATATACTTACAAGGAGAAAAAAACTTCTCTTTAAATTTATTTTGCATGACAATATGGAGACATGTGTCTAATTTCTAGCATAAACTATTGTGAAAATTCTTCTTGTCACGTTAAATAATTTTCTCATAACACATTTAGTTAATGATTTAATTTTTTTAACAAATTCGCTAATAAAATGGACTAAGAATCAATAATTATAGAATCTTATAGTTCAATCTTTTAATATGAAATATATGGTTTTAGAAATTTTAAATTTCTCTTTAAGTATATATTAACTTGTTGTTTTTATAAAAATTAATATGACTTGAATACTTTTGTATTACATTTTGACTTCAACGTATTAATGGATATAGAAGTTGAAAAATTGGTATACAAAATTAATTAAGATAAAAATATTTAATTGAGAAGGTTACACCATTATTAAAAAAAAAAATGTTACTTATAAAAAGACATAAAAATTAAGCAAATTTGTTTTTTTAATTAAAAACATTCTTAATACACGAGAAAATTATATTTGTTCTAGTTTTCCTATTAGCTATAATATTTTGCACTTTCGACACAAAAATGGTCTTTGATTCTATTTTCGAATGTAATAAATTATTTGAGATTAATTTTATTTATTTTCAATTGTTAGATGGAATTTAACTCTTCTTCTGTAAGGAAGTATATTTTTAAATTCATATATTTCATTCACATTCTCTTATTTAAATAAATGAAAAAGTTAAAAATTATTACAAAAATGGATAGAAAAAAAAAACCAAAAACAATGATATCGTGTTTTATGATTTCAAATCTTTGGAATATCATATTTAAAATTTAACTTCTACTCTTCAAAATATTGGAAATCACAACTTTTACTCTATCCATTTGTATTTATTTCCATTACTTATTTAGATATACTGTAAATAGAAAAATTACATTATAAGTTTCGTATTTTTTTTACTAGAACCACGATATATGTGAACAGTTAAACAAATTCCAATATGTTAAAAGATTTAAAGAAAAAGGTAGTTGTTCGTAAACTTTCTTTACGAATAGTAAAATATTATAATATAAAAAACTAAAAGAATGAAAATAAAATAATATAAGAAAAGAAATCTTAATTTTAAAATTCAACACTAAAAAAAATATATAAAAGAATAATAAATAGAAAAAAAACATGTCACATTATTGGTTTTTAAAGTCTAATGCAAGGCCGACATTGTATTTGTAATGTCCCATTTAATAAATAAAGTTACTTAAATGACACGTCACATAATATAATATTACGAGCAAAGGTTCGGAATATAGAATCACTCCTTAAAGATATCCAAGAATTTATAAAAGGAAATCCTGAAGCATGCTACGATGCCAATACAAGACAAGGTACAAAATCCAACAGTGATCAAATTAAGATTAAAAGACAAGTCAATACATGGGCCATAGCCAAAAAAAAGCCCAAAAGCGGAAACCAGCTCAGGCGGGCTACGCAGCGGAGTCACCATTCCCCTATTGACCACGAGGGTTTCTCGCATCTGCTCACATCAATAAATTGATGATCATCGCAAAAAGGAGAAAACCACACACAAGAACACAAACAAGTAGAAGGGTAAGTTAAAGCATAAAATAGTTTATCCTATAGTCATATACATCTCCATAATCTAAAATGCAAATATCACCCAATCATGTTATGAGTTGCACACAATACACTAGGACTCGAGACACGAATCATCTAGATACATATAATTAGTCGGATTTAGCGGATGCTTGCACTTGTGGTGGATATCCCTGCTCTACCGAGCTAAGTGTTACAATGTCTCAACCCCCACACACAAGATTAGCCCTTAATGGGTTTCAGGCCTCCTACTACTCTCACCACAAGTGTCAGTCCGCTTTATGTGAGACTAACTAACTCTTTAGAGTGTCAGGATGCAGCCTTACCATATCCTTACTAAATTATATAGATGTGGCACCACCATGAACTTCCACTAACAGGGGTCATGGAATTACGTCCCGACCAACTGAGGCACCACCATGAAGTTTCACCTAGAGACTCATGGAATTATGTCCTAACCAATGAGGCACCACCATGACACCGTCGTGGAATTATGCCCTAACCATACCAACATCATGTTCCATTTATCAACAATAATATTCAGTCTCATACAAATCTCGTGTCACTTTTATAATCAACCATTCCATATTCAGTTCATGCCAAAATCATGTTAACTCAACATCTCAGCCCAGACAACCATATCTCACAAGCATGTTCATATACTTCATACTCAAAATAGGGTATTCCAAGCCAAGCATACAATTAACAACCAAAGGCGTGGAAAGAACAGTCATGGAGCAAAACCCTGGACCAGTCTCGCTCAAGCTAAGGGCCCTCGCTCAGGCGAAAGGGATCTTTCGCTCAAGCTACAGGTTCTCGCTTAGGCGAGACTGCCAACAGAGAACCCCTGCAAGACCCACGAGTTCTTGCTTAGGCGAGCCCTCCTCGCTTGAGCGAGGCCACCCCTCGCCCAAAGATGAGGTTCCTCGCCTAGGCTACAATTGCAGCAACGTTCCTCCAACTCTTACACGTTCTCGCTTAGGCGAGCCCCTCTCGCCTGAGCGAGATAGTACCTCGATCAAAACGAGCTCGAGTGTGGGTCTAAGCCTATTTCTGCAAGTCTTGCCTAGGCGAGACAGGTTCACTTGGACGAAAACATTGGGTCTTGCCACTGTTCTCCCTGCAACAGCCATACATACATACCAAATAATATAACCAGGCATGCATTCATACACAATAGTACACAAGCTCAAGAATCGTGAAACAAAAACAAGACAAACAATAATCGCATTAAACAAAAAGCTTCCAGCTTCCCTTACCTGGAAATAGCTAGAAAATGCCTTAACTCTAAACAGTGGGGCACGATAGCTCTAAGAACAGACTTGTGAACTGAACAAGATAGTGGACAGAGTTAGGAAATGAGCTTACTATAAAACCCTACTGTAAACACAAAATATGCCTAGAGAGGAGAAGTATAAGATGGGGAATGACTTACGTGGAGCAAGAAAATGGGGTTGAATAAGCTTGGAGATGATGGAGGTCTAAACCCTAGTAGAGAGTTGCGACTGATCTAGGAGGGAATAAGGAAAACTGTTTCTGCAAAGTGAATGGAATGAGAATGTTAGGGCAGATTAGGGTCTTTGGCTCCCTTTGGACCAGCCCTAAGCCCAACTAAGTTGGGGCAGCCCCTTGAATTTAGGGTATAATAATAATAAAGAAATTAGTGGGCCTTACATTCCTCCCAACAAGAAAAAATTTTGACCTCGAAAATGAAGACTTACTAGGAAAACAAATGCATATGTGACTTCTTCATATCCTCCTCTGACTCCCAAGTAGAGTCACCTTTCCTTTTATCCCAGATGATGTAAGACCCGGGAAAATTAAATAGTTATTTAATTAATTATTTAATTAGGACGGGTAGCGAGAACATTTAAAGCAATAAATGCGAGGAGCTATGATGTGGAAAAGTACTGGCTCAAGTGGTTGAGAGTACTTTAATTGTGTGTGAAGACTTGGGTTCGAGTCCTATGTGTGCCAGTTGGATGTTATTTAAATTATGTGTTTTTGTGTGCTTGTATATTGAACTCGTCTGGATGATGATAAATCCTTAAAATTGTGGGAGTCATCATGAAACATGTGTTGGTTGAGTGGTTTGGCCTTGGTTTGGTATGTGCATGAGAGTGGGTTCAAACCTTGGTGAGGACTAAATAATTTCTT
>Ga0214545_1012052_pt1 | contig 11542 bp, 5 predicted proteins | sample CNSS4metaG_FD_160064 | JGI IMG/M metagenome (GOLD analysis project Ga0214545, IMG submission 160064) | Root nodule microbial communities from cowpea collected in UCLA plant growth center, Los Angeles, California, USA - CNSS4 | ecosystem: Host-associated > Plants > Roots > Nodule | place: USA... | reverse complement strand
CGATTGATTCCTGAAAAATAATCAAATAATAAACCCCAAATGCCACGTGTCAAGTATTCTTATTTTGATTCCATCATTTGACAACAAGCATACCATAAACGTCATTGTCTATATAGGGTTTGATGTATATGCCCAATTTCAAAGAAGGGAAAGAGAAGAATGTCAAGGGATGTACTTGGAAGAAGACAACGTACCAATATTTGAAGCCGAAAGAATGGAGACAAAAAAAGATAAAATGTGCAGCTTAGAAAATATTAGATCAGAATGTTTTTTACTAATATATATATATATATATATATATATATATATATATATATATATATATATATATATATATATATTTGTGTGAATTAATGTTTAGCGGGTACGGATATCCACGGGTACAGATACTATGATACCCGTACCCGCCCCGTTAACATGCGGGTATAAAAAATACCCGTACCCGCAGGTAGCGGGTAACCATTTTTAATATCTATTTCCTATCCATTGCGGGTTTTATCCGCGGATATCTGTGGATACGGATATTTTTGACATCCCTAATGAGGCCCAAGTTTTCTTGTGCGACCCATTGAACATGTAGATGGCCACCAATTTAAGGAGGTATAAGATTGTGAATCAATCAAATTATTACTCGAAGCCAATCTAGCTAAATTGAAGGCCAACAAAATTTCACGAATTAAATGCAATATATTTGGTGGAGCATTCAAATTAGGAAAATTCTGAATCAATAAAATTAATTATTGAAAGTCAATTTAGCTAATCTAAAGGCCAACAAAATTTTAACAAATAAATGTAATATATTTTGTGGATCATTCAAATTAGGAAAAAGTTGATTTGCTATGATCAATTTAATTTAATTGTAATTAATTCCAAGATTTATTTTTGTAATAATGCTCAATGTATTAGATGAAGGCAAAATTCTGAGTTCTTTCTTCTTTATTTTCTTCAATCTTCAATATAATTTTGAGTTGTATTGTTAGTTTGAGACAAATAACGTGGAGTCTTTGCAAATTCTTGTTTAATTCATTAGTTCTCTTATTAATATATTTCACATTTCTATTTAGTCTTCTAATTTTCTATTATTCAAGTTGATTTATTCATTCATGCTCTCCATCTAATTTCTTCTAGCTACTTTTTTAGTCATTTTATTTAAACCTGATACTTGATTTTATTATTTTACCTTTTATTTTACAATTGCATTAACAATTTTATTTTATTATATTCAATCACAATTTCTCATGTTCAATCATACATCACTTTTATACCCACATTGTTCACCACCACCTTTAATACATTATAATCATTCTAGAATTGACATCTGATTTATTTTTTTTTTCCTTTTATTTATTTAATATTACATTCCCTGTTTTTTGTTAATGTAAACATTAGTTCCGAATGCATTCAATTTTTTTTATCATTGGGTTTCAATAAATTTTCAACTTAATTTAAGTTTATATTTATTTCATCATTTTTTTTTTTAGATTTAAGCGTTCATTCAAATACTTCTAGATATCTTCATGTATTTATAGTTCTTGATTTTAATTTAATTGAACATTTAAAGCTTAGAATTTTCATTCACTTATTGGTTTCATTCAATTTCTCCTGATCACTATAAATGGATGCATTTTTGTTTTAAATTGTTTAAAGCATTAAGATTTTCTTTAATTTAATAAATTCTAATCATTTAAATTTTCATTATATTGTATAATTTTATTTTTCATTCATTTGTTTTACAATTATAAAAAAAAAAACAAAATTTTAATTCTTCAATTTTTTTCGTCATTGGGTTTCAATAAATTTTCAACTTAATTTATGTTTATAAATTGACGCATTTGTGTTTTAAATTGTTTAAAGCACCAAGATTTTATATATGTTTATAAATTATAGTTATTTAAATTTTCATTATGTTATTTAAATTTATTTATCACTTTTTTTGTTTTACAATTATAAAAGTAAATAAAAAATATAGTTATTTAAATTTTCATTATTTTGTTTCAATTTATTTATTACACTTTTTTTTATTTACAATTATTTAAAAAAAATCTAGTTATTTAAGCTTTTATTATTTTATTTCAATATATTTTATCACTTTTTTGTTTTATAATTATTAATTTATTGTCAAACAAACTCCTTTTCTGTACTCTTTTTAGAGAGAATAATGTTTAATAATAGATACATTCTACAAGTGTGTCCATGTGAGATTCGACAAAAACTAGCTATATTATATTAAATTTAGTTAATTTGATAAATTTTGATTAATATTTTGTACGAACAAAATATTGTTTTCATCAAATGACACCTTTTTTTTTTGAGAATGTTGTTTGTTTTTTTTTAAATAATTATAAAACAAAATAGAGTGATAAAATAAATTGGAACAAAATAATGAAAACTTAATAACTAGATTTTTTTAAAAATAATTGTAAAACAAAAGTGTGAAAAAAATAAACAAAATAATGAAAATTTAAATAATTAGAATTTATTAAAATAAAGAAAATCCGAATGCGTTAAAAAACTAAAAACAAAAATGCATCAATTTATAATGATTAGGAGAAATTGAACGAAATCACAAAAGTGAATGAAAATGCTAAGCTCTAAAATGTTCAATTAACTTAAGAAGTGAGGTTTTTTCTCTCATCCGGTACATTATATTTTGTTCCCAAGTCTCCTATTTACAGGATAGGAGACTGACCAAGAGCATTATTAGAAAACAAACATAAAAAATAATAAAATGAAATAAAATTAATTTGAGCAATAATTTTTTTCTAGTTTGAATGATCCACGTACTATATTACATATAACTCTCTAAATTTTGTTGACCAAAGTTAAACTCACTTTCAATAATTAATTGAATTGATTCTTGAACTTCCTAATTTGAATGATGCATAAAATATACTGCATTTAATTGTTGATATAAGCTTTTCATATAAGATTTCAACGTGCTAATGCATGTATTTTCAGTTTATCAGCAAATGAACATCAATCTCCATCATATATTATAAATGTAGGAACCCAATTTAGTCTAATTTGATAAATTTCTAATTTCCCTTACCTTTACTTCTGTACTTCTAAAAAATAATTCAGAGTTAAACAGTATTAGGCAACAATAAATTTACTGCCAAAAATATTCATTAGAAAATCAAATAAATACTAAAAACATAGATTAATAAAAATGAATATATTTAACTTAAATCTCACATGCAAGAAAAAAATCTTCATGAATGCAAACATCTATAGAACACATTGAAAAATGAAGGAAAAGAACACATTCAAAAACAAAAATTTTGATGATTGGATATCCTTAATTCTGTTTAATAAAAGATGAGAGGAGGTTTTAGAATTTTCAAATATTAAAGAGGGAAATTTAGAGACATAATGAGATTTATAAAATAAATTAATTAATAGTAAAGTTATAATTTACTTATTAAACACAACTTAAAATTTTAATCTTTATTTTTTTTTTAAACCATCCCTGCAAAACATTGCAAATTGGATATTACACATAACTAATATAGAACCTAAAAAATTATATTAAATAAAATTCATTTGAATCATATTTTTGAATTTACACTGAATAATATAAATTATTATATAGGATTATTTTTAAGTATTAAAGCTTAACTAAAAGTATTTATGATTAATTTTAAACATAGATGGTTAAAAAGTGAAATATAGAATTTTTTTATTGTAACTTTTCTATTCTTTTACTGATCATAAAAATAACGCCAAAAATACAGTTTCAAAGGATAAACTAGAGAATAATAATAAATCTGGTAATGAATGAGAATTCATTATAAAAAGTAAATATTTTAATTTATAATAAAATTTAAAAAGAAATTGTCAAAAAATAATAGCTTTTGAACTCAATTTTGTAGAAAAATCTCGAATTGGTTGGTTTTCTTTTTATACATCTCAAATCGATTTATTTTGAGAAGTTTAATACAATCAGGTTCTTCATGTTAATAGTTTAAAAGATGTCATGTTGTGATTTATTTATTTATTTTTTAATTTTTTTAAAAAAATATAAATAAAAATTTGTCACGTATCAAACTACGTGGTATCACATGACAGTAATAGTGTAATGTGTCATTGATAGTCCACGTGTAACTATCATATTAAATATATGTAATTACTGATTTGGTATCCTAATTTTTTGGTTTAGTTCAATTTGGTCCTCATATTTTTGGTTGGTTAAATTGTACCCCAATTATTTAAAAAGGGTTCAATTTGGTCTTCTGCGTTAAGTTAGAGTTAACACCGTGTTCGTACAAGACACATATCAAATCATAAAATTTTTTATTTTTTAATTTTTTTTCTAAAACTTTATAATCTACCACGTGTCACGTTACTATTGTGCCACATGAAAGTTTACCGTCATAACACGTCACAATGGTAAAACTTGTTTTCAATTTAGTCTTCTATTTTAAATTTTTGGTTCAATTTAGTATTCCTATTTTTTAAAATGATATAATTTTATCCTTTTCAATTTGAGACCAAATTAGTAAATAAATTTAATTACAACTTATATATACATGTTACAATAATTTTTTTAATATATACATCAAATCACTTTACCTAAATACTCAAATTAATTTATTTTTTACATTTTTACCTTTATAATTTTTAAACTTGAAATTTTTTACACTTGTAAAAAAAATAAAATAATTTGAATATTTAGGTGTAGTGATTTGATGTATAAATTCAAAACAATAATTTTAATATGTATATATAAGTTATAGTTAAACTTATTTACTAATTTGGTCTCAAATTTAAAACAACAAAATTGAATCATTTTAAAGAATCTAGGTACTAAATTGAACAAAATTTTTTAATAGAGGACTAAATTGAAAACAACTTTTACCACTACCATGTCTCATGACTGTAAATTGACACACGACACGACAATAACCTGACATGTGGTAGATTATAAATTTTTAGAAAAAAAATTAAAAATTAAAAAATTTAATACAAAGTAAAAAAAAAATTCACGGTTTGACATGTGTCTTGTACGGAGATGACCAAATTGAACCCTTTTAAATAATTAGGATACTAAATTGAACCAACAAAAAATATGGGTACCAAATTGAACTAAATCAAAAAATTAGCGGACCAAATCAGTAATTATACCTATTAAATATCATTTCCTTAATCTTAATTTGGTCTATATAATTTTATTGTCTCTATTTAAATCTAATTTTTTATTTTATAAATTGAATAATTTGGTCATCTGCAAATTAAAACAAGTTTTTTTAAGTTGTTAATAGAAAATAATGTTAATAAAAAAATCAAAATTAATTTCTGTAATATCCTAAATTTTGTAGTAGTCTAAAAAAACTAATAAAATAGGATACTTCATTCCAGTGTTCAAAACATATAATCTTATGTATAAAGTATATCAATACGTTTTTATCAACAATAGGACTATAGAAATATAACATTTATACAAACCAAACTGAAAACCAAAAAGAGATATTTACACCAACTATTTACTTACAACAACTTCTATGGCAAACTTCCCCAACAAGAAAAATTGGCTCCTCATCCTCCAAAAGTACCTCTAAAACTGCTAACCATATATGCTCTCATTGAATAGGTGATTATCGCAAAAACAAGACAAACAACACAAGATAAAAACACAGAAGAAGGGTAAGCTAATGTGCAAAAGAGTTTTCATATAGTAGAAATAAAATCTATATCACGTACTTGATCAATCATACAAATCATTGATAAATACAAATATACCATATACAATGACTCCAACAAGACTCCATATCCGGATACATGCATTTGACATAGGAGATCATTGGAGGCATGCACTTGAAGTAGTATTTACGTCTTGCAGAGGCAATAACAAAGGGGTTATCACCTTACTACTCTCAAGGTAAGTCCGTTAACGTCTTTGGCCAAGGTAAAGCCCCTAGAATAAGACCTTTTGCCACTCTCACCACATAACACATTCTACTATATTTGAGTGTGAATGTTTATTAGAGTATCATGATACCTCCTTACTGCCTACCCTATGTCAATGCATACACTAACAAAACCAAGTACTAATCCTCCTTGGATCAACATCAACCATTCTTAACTCGTTTTCACATAAACAATTTGATATTACATTTCATATATCTATCTTGTACAAATTAATCATCCATCAATGATACAAGTTAATCATACTGGATACCTTCACATAGATAAAAAATAACAAACAGCAAAACAAGATAACCAACGTTCAACGTCAGGTACCAACGTTGAGCGCCATTTGCCTCGCATTTTTCACCGCTTAGCACCAACTTCAACTCGACCGACGCTTAACGCCAATCATCTCACATTTTTCAACGCTCAACGTCGATTCCGACGCTTGGCGTCACACTAGATATCAACACATGTTTGGTTTTTCTTGAGATTCTACTACCTATTTTCATGACTCTAATTGGCACTTCCATTATAGATTTTTGGTTCAAAAATGGTTCTAAATTGAGGAAGGTAATACAATTTAGAGTTATGACTCAAGAATTCATCTTTCACAATTTAACCAAAATTCAAACAGTGCATTCACATCTTAATTAATTCAAAAACACTAATCAATTCACCAAATCACAATAGTCAGGCTATCAATTCTAATTACACCACAATTATACAAAATGAAATCATGAAATTAATCTATTATTAGCTTCCCTTACCTGTTATCCTGCTTAAACAACTTTATGAACGCTAAACACCTCTAACTCCATAGGATACTCTATCTACACATAGAAACATCACAAGAACGATTATGACATATCGTTATGATCATTGATCAGCAAAGATTCATATTGATGAATAAAACAACACATGCAAGTGGAAGAGAGCTCACATGCAATTGAAAACAAAAATAAACCAAAAAGAAGGCGGGAACTCAACTTACGTGAACAAATAAAATGATCGGTCTAAGTTGAAAAGCTCGTCAAGAGGATCAATTCTACGGTCTCAGTTCTTCAATCAGCTGACCAGAGAGATAGAACTTCTAGAGAGAATTCAGAGAACTCTAGAAAAGTGGTTTCTAGAGAGATAATGTGTTTTTAAAATAATGAAACTCTTTTATAACAATTTAGTTTATAATAAAATCTTTTAATATTAAAATAATCGAGTCTCACTATTTTTAAACCTCTACTAGTCTTAAAATACTATTTTCTAGGGTTTTACATTCTCCCCAACAAGAAAAATTTTCATCCTCGAAAATTCACTCATCAAGTAGAAAGGAAACTATGCTCTCTTCATTTTCTCTTGTAATTACCAGCTAGACTTGACTGATGTAACGACTACAACACTTGAACTCACTAGAACTCTGCCTCTGTGCTAAGCGATTTATGTTTCAATAGTGTAGATTGATATAGCCACTACTCCTAAAGCAACTTCTCAACTTCAAACCTCAAGCTTGAAAGATCCTTTACGCTGGAACAATCTTATTGTTTCATATATATACTCCTTACCTTCCATATGCTCTCCCCTACCTCTCATAGGTTCTTATCAAAATTTCATAAATAACCTCAAGTCTCAAACTAAAACATGTTAGTTATTACTTCGCATTACCTTATTCCCTTCTTGAAGCATCACTCTACTGACTTGATCGCACATGTCTTCTGACCCACTTCCACACATTAACACTCTTGGCTACCCTCATCCAGAACTACCCTTATAACATCTTGCTTCTTTTATGGACTTTAACCAAAGATAACAAAGTTTATAACTAAGTTATTCCACTTTCAAACTAAAAATTTTAACTGTTGCAACAACCTGATTCACTCTAGCATTCCATCTCCATTTCCAATCCTCTAGCTTGTAACCATCTCTCTATAAAAAAACTTTAAAACCCTATCTCTTCTCAACTTGAAACCACTGGTTTGATTACTGCCTATTAACTCCATGATACATTTCAGTCTAAGATTTTTCCAACTGCCTTTTCCTCAATCTTTTTGAAAAACTCACTAATTATAGGCAGAGGACTACACTAATCAAACCTCTTCATCACTCCACTTCTCAGCTCAGATTCTTACACTTCACAAACTCTTACTTTTAGCTCATCAAACCAAAGTCTTGAACCCCTTTCTGGTTAAGCATCTTTTCTCACTTTCTCGTTCCTAGGTCAACATCCCATCTTGAAACCACATCTTTGTACATTTCCTACCTTTCTTGTCCAACTTCCTTTATGCAACTTCACACTCCTGGCTCTGGATGATCATTGAACACCTTTAACATGTACGAACGAAACCTTTATCATTTTAGAGATTTTGCTACCCCGCATCTCCACTAGGTCATGAGTAAAAAACTTATCCTCAATACCCCCGCTATTGATAAGCATGTCCCACCACCATTCTGTTGCGTCATTCTGATCAACAAACCTTCTCATATTTGGGTGTTTAGTCACAAAAGACCTCAAAGACTTACCTGTGCCAAGAATGATTAGCATTGAAGCGTTAATTCTGCTCTTCTTCAACATCTTGACAAAGCTCTTCACACTTGAGAAACTCGTCACGAAACCTTGATAACAACAACTTGCTTGAAAAACCTCACTTGAAGTCACTCTTAGAACTTCTTTTCCTTTAACATGTTTCCAATCATCTTAATCATCTATCTTAAAAGATTTACCTCCTTTAAACACACTCACGCCTGTATATCTTCACATACAACTACTTCTCTTTCAAAATTTGTTAGACTATATTACTCACAATGACATACTAGATTAAACCACTGGTTTTCTAACAGTTCCTCCACTTTTGGTCTCAACCCCACACTTTCAACAAAAAATCTACAATAAGAATCTATTGACACTAGTTCTACTTAAGACACCAATGCAATAGCAACCTCACCGCTTCAAGGTGATAACTCTAGTACTTGCTTCAGAATATAACAAAAAACTTCTCCCTCACAAAGATACATTGCGTATATTCTTTACTGGCCTTTGCTAGATAAACACTCATACATGTAACACTCTGTCTTCTATTTTCAACATTATTCCACCCCTGATACCCAACCACCTACTCACCTTCTTGAAACAAGGAACATCACTTCCTATGATATCACGATCCATAAGAATAAGCTTGGAAAGCAACCAAGTCACCCTTGGAATTATACTCTAAACTTTTGCAAAGGAAACAATTCACGTTGACTTTGAGTTGGAATCCTTTGATCTCCACGAGACATACTACACACCCAAGAAATCTTCACTTGTCGACAACTATAGTAAAACTACTAGCTCAAACTCCCACTCACCCTTGTAGTTAACCATGACTCATTTACCATATCGATGACACCAAAAGGTATACAACCTTAAGCAAAACCAAAACCTTTAGTCCAAGCACCACCTTTATACCTTGTATCCTTGAATCTGATCATTTGCGCTAACTGTTCCAACACCTACTATCATGAACACTATCTCAGCTACTTCAAACTTTTCTTCTCCTTTATTGTGCTCTTTCTTCACTAGTTTATGCCATTCTCACAAGATAAAAATTGACAATGTGCTCCATCATTCAATACTTGAATTCCTCCACCTCAGCTTAAGGTCAAATCTTCTTCTCATGTGAACTACTTTCCTTAAAACATCCTTGCTATTCTCGCCTTTGAAGTTGCTACCAACTGAAAAAGATCTAATCATCTCTTTCTGACTGTTGAACCTAGTATGAAACCTTTATGCTACTTCAATCTCATCCACAGATTGTTTCTCCATCTACTTAGGAAACATCAACCTACCCGATTGATCCTCTAGCTATACTCCATTTTAACCTCCCATGACAAATTCATTGTCTTTACTTATATTTGTGGTCTCCACTCTTCTTAGCTTGCTCGGTGCCAAACAACCTCACTATTTCCTGCAACCTAGGATCTGCCATCTACTTCTCTTTTACCAATCTAAGGAAATCACTAGATATGGTCATATGACTATATCTAATGTCATTTCTCCTAAAATCGTCTGTCTTTACATATCTCTGAACCTCACATTGCCCGAAAGTAAAACCAAGTTGATTTTCTCAAATGTTGCTACACTGGAACATACTAATATCTTCCCTTGTTCTAACTTCTAAACTCAACTCCTTTTGTAAAAATTGTGGTATCTAATCCCAAGAATTTGTCTTGAAGCTCCCTCAGTCCATACGTTGTTACTAAACTCCAACATCTTTTCCCAGTCTACTAACCCAAAACTTAGCTTTCCTCGCTCACCAATAAGCATCATACAACAACTTCATATCCTTGAGGCAAGAAGTTCTTTTAGAGACCTCATCTAACCCTCGCAAAGGTAAGCAGACCAAGATGACCTTGAACCTGCATTCCTCTACCACTATAGAAGCTAAACACAAACCACAAAGGCATAAACAAGACAAACTGAAACATAAAAAGCAAAACTTCTAACATCTACTAACAGCTAAAACCTTTGGTCTATCACTCTTCTATTCCTAAAGCAGTAAAATCAAGAAAGGAAAACTACCTCTAATCTAGTCAAGAGTGTGCACCCTCATTACTTTATCAAGACGTTTTATGTTCTTAATACTTTCGGTTTAACAAACAAACTCTACTAAAACCGAGTACTTGAACCCGCAAGACATGACAAACCCACAACCCTTAGGTCATCCTAAGGACGAACTGCTCTGATACCAAAATGTAACATCCCAAATTTTTTAGCATTTTAAAACAACAAATAAAATATGATACTTCATTGCAATGTTCAAAACAGATAATCATGTGTATAAAGTATATTAATACAAGGCTTAAATATACATTTGGTCCCTATTTTTGTTGATTTTATTCAATTTAGTCCCTATTTTTGTTTTATGTTCAATTAGGTCCTTATTTTCGTCAAATTATGGTCAATTTGTTCCTTTTCACTAACGGTGTTTAAATAGTTAATGTTTTTGAACAGTACATGCCACGTGTCAGCTCCTGGTTTTTTTTAATTTTTTTTTACTTTTTTTTACTTTTTTTAATTTTTTTAATATTTTTTAATTTTTTTTAATTTTTTTTAATTTTTTTTAATTTTAAAAAAAGTGTCCACGTGTCAAGTCACAATTGTGCCACGTGTTAATGCTAGTGCCACATGTCAGTTTCTGGTAGTATTATTTTTTTTATTCAATTTAGTCCCTATATTCGTTATTTTTGTTCAATTCAGTTCCTATATTCGTTATTTTTGTTTAATTTAGTCCCAAATTTTGTTAAAATAAAACCATTTAATTTTTAAAATTGACATTATTATTACTTATTTTTTAAATTTAATTATAAATTATAATACATAATTATTAATTGAATATAATTTTTAGATTCAATTGTTAAATTAAATATAATTATTTAAATATTATTAAAATTTTAAAAATATATATCAACATTTGTAAAATTTACATTTAAATTTAAAATATTTAATATTTTTATTGCATTTTAGATATTAAAATATAAAATATTTTATATGTAAATGTTAATTTTACAAATATTAGTTTATTTTTCTAAAATATTTTGAATATTTAAAATATTTTTATATATCAATTTTAAAAATATTTTAGAATATAAATATTAGAAAAAA
>Ga0214545_1012047_pt1 | contig 11552 bp, 6 predicted proteins | sample CNSS4metaG_FD_160064 | JGI IMG/M metagenome (GOLD analysis project Ga0214545, IMG submission 160064) | Root nodule microbial communities from cowpea collected in UCLA plant growth center, Los Angeles, California, USA - CNSS4 | ecosystem: Host-associated > Plants > Roots > Nodule | place: USA... | reverse complement strand
AAAAAAAAAGAAATATTATATATTTTTTTTTTAAATATATATATATATATATATATATATATATATATATATATATATATATATATTATAAAATAAAGTTAATAATAGAGAAAATGATAGAGAGAAAGAATAGAACATCAAATACTAATTTTTTGTGTATCATTAGCAAGGGAGAAAAAATCATATTTATAGATACAGAACACAATCCAAAGGATACAACTCAAGAATTACATACTTAATGTAAATAATGTAAATATTATCAATAGCAATCAAATAACTGACAGCAATTTATATATATAAAATAAATATTAAAATTGATTTATTACAATAAAAATGAAAAGGGGATACGATAAAAGAATGAAGCAAAAAGCAAGTTTAGTTTAATATTAAAAAACATTTATCAATTCTTTTTAAAAATAGTTAAAATTTGAAAATAATATATGTTTAATATATTTCATTTGTATTAAATGTATTTTCATCATAAACAAAGAGCTCCTCAGTGCCACTAGATCGACGGGTTTTAATTAGATTGGATAATCTCCGAAAACTTAATCCAATTCAAATAAATTGGGTTCTAACACTCTTACTTTATTAGGTTAAATCTGACTTATATCCAATTTAACTAGGGTTTTATACTTGTCCTCATCTTTGTTGGATTTGAATTTTATATGGCATCTATATCCTCGCAGGTATATCATATATGTTCTCTCACCCTACTCAAATATTATTTAAATTAATTTTTTAATAAATAAAAACTATAAAAAAAAGAAGCATAATATTATTAAGAACTCAATGTCAAAAAGATACACATTTTTTTTTCTTTAATGTTTACTTTTCATAAAAAATTATTATTGCATAAAAAAGTAAATAATTACACATCAATCAAATTTTGCAACTACAATATGGCTTTTATTATTTTCCTAATGATATGAGAGAAAGTACTTGAAATTTGAGTGAAATTGAAGGATATCGAACGAAATTAATAGTTGGAAGAGAAAATAAAATAAAACTAAGAATTAAAATAAAAAATACAAGATAATATTTTTAGGTTATCTAATAAACCAATAAATTTTACTATTAAACGTTTAAAAATTAATAGTCATACATTCTCATACGATAAATAATTAAATGTGTATTTGTGTTTTAGAAATGATTTAATTCAAAGATTTACATCTCCTGAAATGCATTTCATAATTCGAAAGAAAATCATATGAAAAGGAAAAACAAAAATTTGTAATTGTGGTTCCGATAAGAAAATAAATTCCTTCAGGATCTAGATGAACTTGACGAGTCAAACAATTAAAAAGAAATGAAAACGAATGAAAGTTTGTGAAGGGTTCCTCAAAGGAAAAATTCGTAAAACGACATTTGTTTATCATCAACCTCTATATGTTGAACTTCAAACACACTCCAACCCAATATACCAAAATTATTAAATAATAATAATAAATTACTATCACTTAATTTACTTAACCATTCTATTATCAAAATATAGATTTTTTTAAATATTAAATTTTTAAACATTAAATAATATAAATTGGTTTGTATCATTAACTTGGGAATAGTAAGCAACAACATTGGTGCCATCAAGACTCCCAAAATTCTTGTCTAGAGGCTAATGTAAGGTTTCCATGGCAGAGAGAAAAATTTGACACTCACACTGTTCTTCAAAATAGCTATTGGAGGTGGAAGCAACATGGTGGATAACGTAAGATCCGATGAGTTTGATATGTGATGGTGACACAAAATGTTGTTATCAATTTTAAAGGGTTATTAATTACATCACTTTTGTTCAATATTAAAAAAAAAGTAGTCAAAATGTGTTCATATCATAATGTAAAACACTTATCAAATTAAAATATAACTTTTATGCTAAAATGTTAATCTAATAGGAATTTTAATTTACTATAAATTAATTATATATAAAAAGTAGTGTAGATGGTTATTCAAACTAAAATAGTGGTTAATTTTCTCTTACGTTGTGATGATGGATTCTACCAACGGGACTGTTTCAACAATCACTTGTCAATTTCGAACTGAGAATGAGAAATCAAACAAGGCACTCAGCTGCACCTGACTATTTTCAGATTGAACATCGTTTTGCGACTCATTCCAATTCAATCTCACAAACTAACATCAAAACTTTTCTCTAAATTTTTCCTAAAGTTTTCAACACTCCAGAATATTACAAAGAAAATCAAATCAAAGCTAAGAAAAGTCTGAAAAATATTACATGGTGTCACCATGTAATTTTCTTTCATGCCCTCAAACTCTCCTTCATCAAATATGTTTCTTTTTTGTCATCTTTACTCAAAATTATTAGTTATATATTATCATAGTTACTTTTTTTTTTTTTTTTTTTTTTTGTTTCCTTTCACATCTTTTCAAACTATGGGGTTTGGCTAATTTTCTCTTTCTTCCGTGGTCGTGGGGTTTGGCATTGGTCCCCATGCTTAACTTTTTCTTTTCTTTTCTTTAATCACAAAGAGATTATGGGAGTTCTATGACCATTGGTAGGGTCTGAGGTGCAACATGATTGGGAATTTCTTATATTTGTTTGTGATGCTTTTGCACTCCTTTGCATAAAAAAAAAATTACATCTCCTATACTCAAGATTCTTATGAGATTCTATAAAAAAATGTCTTAAATTTACGAGAAAAACATATTACTCAACTAACGTGATTTTATTTCAATACTAAATAAAAATATTAACATAAATGCAATTTAGAGACACATAACACCCCCACAATATACAAACAAAACCTTAAAACCTAATTTGGATCGTTGAACGTAATTTTGTTTACTCTTTTCATGGTTTTATTTTCACTCTTTTTTTAGTTCAATTTTTTTTTCTTAAATTATTATAGAAGTTCTGTTTCGTTCATAAACTAAATTATAAAATATTTATCATTAAAAGAAAATCGTAAATTATCGACGAACACCATACGTTAGTAATAACCAAAAATATGTCAATAAATGGTGTTAACTGACAAATTATCGATGAGATAAAATCAAAGTGGTCATTGGTAAATTTTACCAACATATGAAGAAATCAATTAGTAATTACTGACAACCACAAAACTGACAGAAATTATGCATTGGTAAATATTCGTCGGTAATTACTAATAGATTCTACTCGTTGGTAACATCTCTCAATCATAATTGGGTCTCCTTCTTCCTCCTCTTCCTCTTTTTCTTTTATTTCTTCATTTTCTTCCTCCTCTCCTTGCCACTGTCAACCATCGCGCCACCACCGCCACCTCTAGATCATCCTTATCCTTCTCGTCCTATTTGTCTTCTTCTTTCCTTTTCCTCTTTCTCCACCTCCTTCTCTAAATTTAACAACCACTATCATTGGTGTTCTCTGCCTATGCGCGCGCACGTAGTTTACGAGCCTCCGCAACACCATAGAGCCACCACTGCGTCACCACCGAGCCACAATTGTAATGTCATCTCCTCCTTCTCCTCCACCTTCTCTTTTTCCTCCTCCTTTTCTTCTTCTTCTCTTCTGAATATATAAAAAACTCCATCAAATTAGGTGGTAAATTTGCCATCCAAATTGCCATTGGATTTATTAACGGAATGAAACCTTTTGTAATTTGTTGAAAATAATATTTTACATGACTTTCATAAGTACAAAAACAAAAGATTTTATAATGTAATTCAAGGATGAAACCCAATTTTTATATTAGTTTGAAGACAAAAAAAACTTATTTAACGCAATTTGTTGATTTACTTACTATTTTTTAAATAAGGTTGGAGTTTATATAATGAGAAAGAAAGTATTAGATATGGATACTTCAATTTCTTGGAAACCTAAAAAACAACACATAGTCTCTACATCTTCAGCCGAAGCCAAGTATCGATCGATGGCTAAAATAACCCAAGAATTAATATGGATCAAAGATATTCTCTTCTCTCTTAGTGCTGCATACCCCTCTGGTTCGCCTCTATTGTGACAATCAAGTCGCACTCACATCGCAAAGAATCTTGTTTTCCATGAACGTACTAAATATATTGAAGTGTATTGTCACTTTGTACGTGATGACATAATCCAAAATCATCTCCTTCCCTCCTATGTTCTCACGACTACTCAACTAGTTGATCCTTTCACTAAAGTCATCGGTCTCAAACAGTTTGGTCCACTCTTGAGTAAGCTGGGCATCCAAGACTTGCATGCTCCATCTTGAGGGGGGTTAAAACAGTAACAATATGATTGGGAATCACTTGATCTGATTAGAAATCAAGTGCCTAGAAATTAAGAAATACAATTTCTTCATTTACTCACTACAACAAAAATGACTTTAGACAACACTAAACGAGACTACATGTATAAAGATGTGGTCTAAACACATTAAAGACAACATTTTTCTAGACGTGACTTAAAAACTATCTTAAGCAACATTTATATAAATGTTGCTTGTAAAAAGTGTGGGTTAATCCATAAAAATAAGGTCTAAAATACACTAAAAATTAAAGCTTATAGAATAGAAATATTCTCTCACTCCTTTTTTGACTAAAAATGCAAAACTTAGTTTAAAAAACGCAAAAATTTGAATTTTTTCCCTCCCTTTGATTTTATACTGAAAATACCAAGAGCTCACAGTGTTAAAAATGTGAAGTTTTGAAAAATATGTAAATAAAAAACCGTTGTCTTTTATGAGAATTTTAAGCAACAATTTTAAAATTGTTGTTGTACTAAAAACCGTGACATATTACCTATAGCTACGCTCACCTAGACTACGTCTAAAAAATTGTTGTCTAAACTTTAGCTTACACTTTTTATGATTTAACTTACAAATTTGCGTTGTTGCCTAAAGATTTTTTGTTGTAGTGAATTTAATGTTATATATGTATAAGATATGATTAGATAGGAAAACACCATAATGCAAGACATAAAATTCTTAAAAATAAATATATATTATATATATATATATATATATATATATATATATATATATATATATATATATATATATATATATATATTAAAGAAAGGAATATTCCAGCACATTCCTTTCTGAAAAATGTTGAAGCTTACAAGAACTTGTAGTCCAAGGTAAACTTTATATTATTTTCTTTTATTTTATAACAAATTAATCGTTACTTATATATTTAATTAATAAATTTACCTTTTCTTTACTTACGTTGTGATGTAGGAAAAGAAGATGAAAACAAAGATGTTGAAAAAGATGACCAAGCTATACTAAATAGGGATTCAAATGCTATTAGAGAAGCTATATAGGTTGAGTTGAGAAAAAACAAAAAAGAATCTGATATGTCAAGTATATAAACAATTTAAATATTATTATTCCTTTTGACTATTGAACATAGAGACAAACATTGTTAATATTTAAAAAAAATTATCATTTTGTAAATTTTACATTTTTTTAGACTTTACCTTAACAATTAAAATCATTTAATTTATAAAGAAATCCTTTTAAAAATTTAACAGATTTGCGAACTAGATATAGAGCTAGAAAATAAATCCATTTAATGATTATGTATTAATTATATCTAATTACAATTAGCATGGTTTTTTGGGAGAACAGGAAGCAACCCTCTAAATTTCCCACAAAACGCAAGGCAAAATCACCAGACATGACCATGTCAGCGGATCTGCGTTAAGGATTCCCCACACATAAAATAAAGTTACCAAGTACGTGTTTGAAGGACAAGCACAGTTCCAAACACATGCATTCTCGGCAGTCAAATTTTTCAAACACTTTTACTCTTTTTCGTCAAATACCTAGTATTTTCTCCATTCAATTTCAAACCCCAACCTTATAAAACTGGTCGTTAATTAAACCCGTCACCACACATATATATATACACACATTACCCTCTCCTCTTCCTCTATCAACCACCATTTAAAAACCAGAAACACTAATCACAAAGACAAAAACAAAATATTTTCTTGCTGAAGCCATGCAACATTTGCCAGCCACGTTGTGCCGCAAACTGGCTCGTCCAGCATGCGATGTGTTCATAAACCACCGTGGCATCGACACCAAGAGGAACATCGCGGGGTTGCTCTACGACAGTTTGACTAGGATGGAAGTGCGGTCGTTTTTGGACAGCATGAACATGAAACCTGGGGATAGGTTGTTCGATCACATCGACAGGGCCATTCTAGGGTGCAAAGTGGGTGTTACGGTGTTTTCGCCACGTTACTGCGACTCCTATTTTTGTCTCCATGAACTCGCTCTTCTCATGGAGTCAAAGAAAAGGGTTGTGCCAATCTTCTACGATGTGAAACCTTCGCAGCTTGTGGTCAAGGACAACGGAACTTGTCCCTCTAAACACCTTCAGAGATTCTCTTTGGCACTCGAGGAAGCTAAATACACTGTTGGATTGACCTTTGATTCTTTGAAAGGGTACGTATATCACGTACTACACAAACATCCACATAAAACTATAAACAATAATAATACCAAATTAAAAATACCAGTTGTCAATCATTAACAACTATTGAAAATTTCTCTCACACTATAATTAGTTTTTTAAGTAATTGTTAAATCGTTTTGGTTAATTAATGCAAAAATGTTATATTTTATGCGTTTTCAGGGACTGGTCGGAGATATTAAGGGATGCTTCAGATGCAGTGATGATGAACTTGCTGGAGGTAGAAGAAGAGCGAAAAAATTTGAAGAGAAAACCGTGAATACTATCTTTTTTTTATAGAATTAATACTGAACATTACAATAGTAATAAGTTCTTTTTGTTTTTTCTTTGGCCTGTATGTGCTCTCAAATGAGATCCATATAGTCCTCTAACATCAATCGATTTATGCCCTAAATTAATCAGCTTAATTGATTGGTTTAGGCGACAACAATTTCCATTTATTTTTAATTTTTTTAACAAATATGTTGCAAGTAATGGGTTTAGTTTCCAATGATCAGTTTGATTTTCTGGGTTCTTTTGCTGAATCCAATCCCTTAATTCGGGATTATTGGACAATGTCAAGATTCAATTCAATAAATTGTAGTTTGTTTACACTGAATATTATATCTGTTTGTTTGATTTTCTGACTATGTACTCGTGAAGATATAAAATGCATGAGAGCTATCATCTCTAGCTAGTATTTGTATTTAATAAAACCATGGAAAATTATAAAATTAACACAAAAATTATGGAAAAAAAATTAACTAAGACGTGTTATTTTCAATAAAACTCCAATAAAGAAGTATAATAAAAAGTATGTGGAAGGTTTTGTTTTAACATTTCTCACTATGGAATATATATATATATATATATATATATATATATATATATATATATATATATATATATATATATATATATATATATAAAATAAGATGAAGTTTATTTAGTCATTAAACATAAGCCTGAAAAATAAAATTTAATTTAAGCAATACTCAAATTGTATAATAAGTCTCATTAATGATATTAACGAAGGTCAATTTACTCACATTATACAAAATCATTCAATTCCTGAGAAATATTAGGAATAAATCTCTTTTAAATAATACATCTTTATTATTGATTAATATTTTTAATAGAAATCGTCAATTTTGATGGTATGATTTCAAACTATATGTACACATGATTTGTTATCGAGTCATATTTTTTAAGTCTCAAAACTTTATAGCATTGATTTAGATTTTAAGTTTGTTGCATAAATTGTATATGTAATTGATTTTAAGGTATACACTTTTTTAACATTATATTTTTAATTCTGTGAAAGTACTTTTTTTTAATACACAATTTTTATTCATTGAAATATATGTGTTTCACTAATTAATTTTAAATGAATTCCTAATTAAATGAAAAATGTGACCCACCTAGTTACTTTATATATAAATTTTATCCAATAAAAATATGTCGAAAATGATTTATTAAAAAAATACATTTTTAGTATTTTTTTAATCCAATCTATGACTCTTCAACTTTCCAAGACTTCCTATACGAACACAAAACCACTCCATTAAGTTTATATATATATATATATATATATATATATATATATATATATATATATATATATATATATATATATATTCTTTTAAAAGTGACTTGTTAATCCTTCCGTTTTCTCCAAAATATTTTCTTAAATTGTTTAAATAATCTGTGGATACTCTTAATGAATTGAAATATTATTTTAAAAGGGCATATGCATATCCACACACAGCGACCGATCTTAATAAAGAAGTTTGGAAGAGTAAAAAGAATATATTTAAATTTTATATATTTAATTATTATTATTATTATTAATATAAAAAATATATATAATTTAGTTTTGAAATCTTGTATATTTTTTTCTTAAAAAAAGTTATAGTTTTGAAATTGTATTTATATGAAACTCATTTTAAATAAGTTTTTTTTTAATTTCATCTCTTTCTTTTAATATTTTCATATTTCAGAACGTTTTCTTATAATAAGTTGTAAAGAATTAATATAAAGCATTCTGCCTATAATTTAAAAGAATTAATATGAAAATTTTAACTTATAAGTCTTTGAATCTTAAGAAATGGTCATTTGATTCAACAACTGAATTTCTAGTATCATGCTTGAAAATAAGTGAATAAGTAAAGTTGTATTGTTTTCATCTTTAAGGGTATCTTCCCTTTTATCACTTAAAACAAATGAATCTATTATTTTATTTTCCCTCAATAATAACTATTTAAAAAAATTAAGACTAAAAAATAATTTATCAAAATCTAATCAAAAATTGAGAGACGTAATTACTAAAAAATATGATAATCAAGTCACTTTTAAGAAATGATTATGAAAAAACATATTGTACCTAACTTTTCTTTTCATATTTATAAAAAAAAAAATATACAAAAAACTCATAAGATGAAAAAAAAAACTAAATATCAAACTAATATTTTTGTATCAAGAGAAATGAGAAAATTACCTTCTTTTTTTTTATCTTAGAGGAGAACGGATGAGAACTGAGAACGAGAGAATAAATTTATGTCTAACTTTCTATTTTTTTAAACAAAAAATCAAAAAAGATATGCAAGAATAATAAATGAATAATACAATAATGAAAACCTTCAAATGAGAGAGAATAAAAAAATATCTCAATAAATTTTATTATTCTTTATTATTTTTAATTTTATTATTTATTAATATTAAATATTATATGTTATAAAAAAATAAAATCAATTTTAAAAAAATAAAAATATTTAAAAGAAAAAGTAAAAAATTTATTGGGAAGCCCTGCCCCCTGCGGACCTTCTAAGGTCCGCCACCGTCCACGCAGAACATTAGAGTAATAAAAAAAATATACTTATTATACAAGTGATAGTTATGTTTTTTAATCAAGTCGGGTAGAGTTTGAACCCTAGTGAAGTTATTCTTAGTATGAAATAAATCATCTAAAGAGGAAGTATGTTTTGACTTAGATGTTAATCATTGTATCAACGAAGAATAATTCGTATTAATATCAAGATTATTTTAAACAATTAACATAAAACAATAGTATACAAATTTTCCAAATTTTATATTTTGTTTTTTCTATAACTAAAATTTAATAGATATAAATTATTGATGAAGTGTAAAAATGTGAGATTTTTTGTGCCTTTATTTACAAGAAACCAAAAAGAGTTTTGTAGATATAAAACTCACACACCCAAGAGAAAGATCTCTAAGAGAGATAACCTTATGATTAAAGTTATATTAATTAACTAATTATTCATATATTTTAGTTTTAAGTATTTTTTTTTCTCTTAACATATTTATATATTGTGTATGTCCGTAAAAGTGCAAATGAAAGCATAAATTAATAAAGTGAAACAAATTTTGTTAATTTAATAAGGTTTGTGTATTGTCAACAAACAGCACTTGTGAGACCTAATACACACCGCATATTCTGTGATATTTCTTAAACATTATTAAAAAGGCAAAGTGGGTTTGTATTAGATAATAAGTTCTAAACGAAGAAGACACGCTAATTAATTGGAAAATTAGGCTCATTCGCATATCTTCACTCAAGAAATCAACAACCATATCTATCTCAATTCTCAAGTGATAGCGATTAATTAATAATGTTAAATTAATTTGTTGTTAAACTATATATAGTATAATAATAAATTATGTATGATGAATCTGTTGTGTCAGGGGAATTTTGTCGTGTGAAGGATATCTCTCTCACGGTTTAATTATAATACTTTAAAAAATTGTATTTTACTGTTAATTTTAAAGTTTAAAATTTAATTAACTATTTTCATTATGTACTATTTAAATAAAATACGTAGGTAAAGAGAAGATATGGGAGAGTGGGAGATCAACAAATAGTAATAAGTAACTCGAGGTAAGGGAAGAGAAAATTAAAAAAATAATAATAATATTTTTATGTTATACTATATATGATTAATATTAAGTGACATGTTTTATAAAAGAAATAAAAATCCACTCATTTAATTTCCCACAAATACTATAAGAAGAATTATGATAATATCTCTCTTTACTTACTTTTATCGGTTAAACTTACATATTAACTCAAAAATATATATAACCAACCCCATACTTTGCATTTTTCTTATGTTTTTTTTTTTCTATCTTTGAATAAATATTACAACTTCCTTCCAGTTATTTGACAGTACAGTAAAAAAAATCAATCTTAATACAAAATTTATTTCTATTAATTTTGTTTAAGTTTTTATATGATTGAAATAATCCAAGGGCGCGTTTCATCTTTATTAATTATCACAAGTGACGATTAATGTTAGGATGTAATTAATTTGAAGAGATTTTTTACACTTTATTGTTTTCTGTTATATATCTAAAAAATTCTTAATGACTCTAATGTTAATTGTATATTAATATTAATATTTTAATAAACACATCTAATAATTATTAAAAATTAGATAGATATTTAATTATATTTAATTATGTTAATCATTAACAAAATTTAAATAAAATTAATAATAGTAAAATAATCAATTACATTTTTTATAATAAAAATAAAATATACTAATATTTATCATACTGAATTAACTATTTATTTTAAAATATTATCAGTAACTTTTTTTTAAGGACAAGTTCAGAAGAGAGGCTTAAAAAATCTGAACAGAAACACATAAATAAAAGTTGTTACTTTAAAAATTCTCTTGTAGTATTCAATAATGTAGAATGCTAAAATATCGCAGATGACTATATTGAAACTGAAAAGCACTACTTTGCATAAAAAGTATATAAAATAGAATACACACATATTCATACATATATAATTGTAGTTTAAAAATAAACAATTTATGGATTAAATAAGATTTTAGGTGTTATTTTTTTAAATATCTTTTACAATTAATCTTTAATAAATATATTATTTTATTTTATAATTATTATTTTTTAATTAAAATATTTTGATGTCTTAATTTTAATAATATTCCGTATTAAATATTTTGTTAGAATAATTAAATGTTAACTCTGATAATTAAAAAGGAATATATCTAGATAGAAATTTTAAATACCAATTTTAAAGATAACAAAAATTTATTAACCTTAAATATATATCATACAAATTCATAAGATTTGAAAGGATTATTTAGATATGTAAGATTTTAAAAAAAAAAAAAAAAAAT
>Ga0214545_1012046_pt1 | contig 11552 bp, 11 predicted proteins | sample CNSS4metaG_FD_160064 | JGI IMG/M metagenome (GOLD analysis project Ga0214545, IMG submission 160064) | Root nodule microbial communities from cowpea collected in UCLA plant growth center, Los Angeles, California, USA - CNSS4 | ecosystem: Host-associated > Plants > Roots > Nodule | place: USA... | reverse complement strand
GCAATAGTGAGGAGTGTTCTCAACTCAAAGTGTCTATTGCACAAAAAATTCAAGAGTGAGTACAATGCTGAAAAATTAAGGCTTTTATACTCAAGCCATTACACATGAGGAATCTTGACCCTTGGATCAGAAGGAGAAATCATCTTGTCCTTTGATGCTAGCTTGGAGAAGAAGGCTTGATCTTGGCCATTGGATGATGCCTTGAAAAAGGAGCAAGCATTCCTAACCCTTGGATGCTTTGGATCCATGAGGTGTGGGAAGAATTGTTGACTTCCACTTAGTCTACCTTGGCTCTTTTGATAACTCATGGTCAAATCTCCTATTGGGCTTAGTCAAGCCCAATTTTATCAATTCAAATACAATTGTTTGACTTATTATTCTAGAAAACAAGGCCTAAACAATGGGCCAATCTTATTGGTGTTCTATTTCTCTTCCATACACCTTTTCAAATCTTCACATCTTCTTTGGCCCATGTGAAGAGTGTGAGAAGTTCATGTGGTTTTGGGCCATCTTGGATGAAGCCTAATTGGATCTTTTTTAGTATGCCCCTTGTTATTGGGCCTAAAAAATAAAGTTTAATTTGGGTTCACCAAGGTTTGAACCCCTTACCATGCCAATGTTCAATTCAATGCACAACCATCTAACTAATTCATGTTTCATGTTAACTAATATGCTTCAATTATTATAACATTTAGCAACATGATTAACATATATTAAAAATAATACTAAACTTAATAACACACAAATGGTATACATAGGACTTGAACCCAAGTCCTTTCACACAATAAAGTACTCTCAACCATTTGAACTAGTACTTTTCCACATCACAACATTCCACATTTAATCCCTTAATGGCTTCTACTACCCGCATTTATTAAATAATTATTTAATTAATTATTTAAATCTCTCGGGTCTTATATTACCACACCTTGATTTTATTTTAAGTTAATGTTTCCACACCTTGCCAACATTACCACACCTTGTTTCTATGCTAACTCAAGGTTTCCACACCTTGTTTCTATGTTAAGGTTTCCATACCTTGTTTCTATGTTAAGTTAAGGTTTCCACACCTTGTTTCTATGCTAACTCAAGGTTTCCACACCTTGTTTCTATGTTAAGTTAAGGTTTTTATACCTTGTTTCTATGTTAAGTTAAGGTTTCCACACCTTGTCAAGGTTACCATACCTTGTTTCTATGTTAAGTCAAGGTTACCACACCCTTGTTTATGCTAAGTCATGGTTTTCACACCTTACGAAGGTTAGCACACCTTGTTTCTATGTTAAGTCAAGGTTTCCACACCTTGCCAAGGTTTCAATGCCTTGCTAGGGTTTCTTGTTTAAGTTAAGGTTTTCACACCATGCCAATGTTTCCACACCTTGTTAGGGCCTTGGTCTCTCTTCCTCTCACGTCGTGACCCTCACCATAGGAATGGTAATTGATTTCCACTAAAATTCAAATTTTCAAAAATTTTGAATTATATCAATATCTTTATATTATGCTATGATTTTAATAAATAGAAGCGATATTCTTGATAATAATTATAATAATTATCTTGATATTATGTTATGATTTGATTTTTGTAATGTGCTTTTTAGTTAAAGGAAGGTATAATTTTAATAAATGAAAGGCTAAATTATTGATTTGATCTCGTAATTTGTTGGTTTGGTTCAATTTGGTCCTCTTATTATTATTTTTGTTTAATTTGTTCCTCCAATTCTTTAAAAAGGTTCAATTTGGTCCTTTATGTTAAGTTGACGTTAACACTGTGTCCATACATACATGTATCATTTTGTGGAATTTTCAATTTTTTTTTTATTTTTTAATTTTAAAAAAATTACACTACCACATGTCACGTCATGGCTGTGCCACATGTCAATTTGAGATTTGCTTTTAATTTTTAACTTTTTTAATTTAAAAAAAAATTGCCACGTGACATGTCATGATTGTGCCACATATCAAGCTAATAGTTGTTGGTTTCAATTTAGTCTCTCTATTTAGAATTTTGATTCAATTTAGTCCCCCTATTTTTGAAAATAATTCAATTTGTCTCTCAAATTTGAGACCAAATTAGAAATTAAGTTTAATTACAACTTATATATTTATGTTAAAATAATATTTTATAATTTATACATTAAATCACTCCCTAAATACTCATGTTATTTTATTTTTTACATTTTTTCACTTGTAATTTTTTACACATGTAAAAAAAAAATTAAATAGTTAAGTGGAGTAATTAAAAAAATAAAAATTAAAAATTTTAAAAAATTAAAAACTTCACGAATTGACACATGTCACGACCATGACATGACATGTGGTCGTTTAATTTTAAAAAAATAATTAATTAATTAAAAAAAATTGTAAAAAAATTTAAAAAATTGAAAATTTCACAAAATGATACGTGACATGTATAGACACGATGTTAACGTCAACTTAACGAAAATGACCAAATTGAACCTTTTTAAAGAATTAGAGGACCAAATTGAACAAAAAATAATAATAAGAGAACCAAAATGAACCAAACTAACAAATTAGGGGACCAAATAAGTAATTAAGCCTAAATAGAAACAATATTCTTAATAATAATTAAAATAAATATCTTGATATTGTGGTATGATTTGAATTCTATAATAAGTTGTCATTAGAACCAATTCATTCTTTATATTGTTCATTATAATTAAGGCTAGGATTATATTTGTATTGTAATGTGCATGTATATAAGAACATAATTTCTCATAAAGGGCAAAAAGAATTCAAAACCTATTTTGGGAGAAAAACAAAAGTATTAGAAAAGGAGGCAAAGAGGAAAAATAAGACAAAAAGAAGAAGAGAAAAGGCTATGGAGTGGAAGAGTGAGATTGGCAAGGGAGAAGAAGAATGAAAAATTTTGGAAGGACAAAATTGAATTATTTTCAAAAATAGGGGGACTAAATTGAATCAAAATTCTAAATAGAGGGACTAAATTGAAAGCAACCACTATTAGCTCGACATGTGGCACAATCATGACATGTCACGTGGCAGTTTTTTTTTAAATTAAAAAAGTTAAAAATTAAAAAAATTCTCAAATTAACATGTGACACAACCATGATGTGACATGTGGTAGTTTAACATAAATATATAAGTCGTAATCAAACTTAATTATTAATTTGGTGTCACAGCCATGGTGTGATACTGTTGATAATTTTTGACTATTCAATATTTCATTCATTCTGTTGATAATCTTCCAAAATCTTTGAGATTCCCTTTATTTCCATAATATAATCCTCACATTTAGCTTTTCCACTTTTATTTTATAAAACCTGAAATCCATGCATTGAAAATAAAATACCTTGAATGCCAATTATTAGCTATGGAAATTGAAGTGACCATACCTTGAATGCCACAACTAGTTTTAATCACTAGTCTCTATGGCATCCATGCATTGAACCTCAACAGTTGTAAAGTTCACTTGGAATGTTTTTTTTCTTGGTCAGCTTACTTCAAAGAATAAGTCTTTTATCAACATCAAACAATTCAACTTGATCATTTCCCATTACTGCAATGATGGTCCTTTGAATCAATTGACCTATGTTAAGCAAATTACACTTCACCTTTGAAAAAAATAACACATTAGAGAGATTATAGCTCTTAAGCCATTACGCCTCATGATTACAACATCACTAACTCCTCCCACCTTCAATGTCTTATCATCCACACATTTCACCTTGCTCTTCTTTGATGAATCAAAAAATTATAAGCCATTCTTTGTGACCTATCATGTGATTCGAGCATCCCGAATCAAGAAACCATGACTCAATGTGAGGATCTTCTGCAAAGTTTGTAACGACTACAATTAATGGCTCAAAATTAGTATCTTCTTATGCTACACATGCTTCTTTGTCATGGTTCATCTTCTATTATCCCTTTTCAGCATAACACTCATAAGAGTAATGCCCAAGCTTGTGACATTTAAAACATTCTACATTCTTTTTATCTCTCTTTCTCTATTGTTGACATTTTCTTGGTCCTCCTCTTCTATATGAAGATTCTAACATGTCATGATCTTGTTTGTTTTTATCATACTTTTGAGACTATACCCTTGTTTCTGATTCCAATGTCTTTCCTTCTTCTTTCCTTTTCTCTTAACTTCATCTCTGAGATTATTTGCTTTTAAGGCTTGTTCAGTATTCTGGACATGGTTCCTATCAATCAATCTCATCTCATGAGCTTCTGATGAACTTTGAAGCTCTTTAATCCTCATCACCAAGATATCCTCTAGTTTTTCTATTGCTACTACAATATAATCAAATTTTGAAGGTTAAGATCTCAAGATCTTCTCAACTATCATAATATCTATAATCACTTCTCCACAACATTTCATCTTGTTAGTAATGGTAAGAATTCTAGTGAAATATTCACCAACTCTATCAATGTTCAATTTGTAACAAATCATATTGCCTCCCAAGAGTTTGAAGTTTTACCTTTTTAATCTTGTCTCGACCAGTATAGCTTCACCAAGATATCCCAGGCCTCTTTGGCTATAATAGCATTTTGATTCTTCTAAAAGTGAATATCATTAACACATTGACGAAGCAAAAACATTGCCTTGACGTCCTTCTTCTTGATTTCTTTGAAAACAACCTTTTGTGCCTTTGTAGCTCAAGATTAGGTGTGTAACAACCATTCTCAACAACATCAGTTACTTTTGGAAACTAACCTTCATTTGAATAATCCATCGATCCCAATTATTTTCGGTGAGAATAGGAAGCCTCATAATTGAAATTATTGTTATTGCTTCTGACCATCATATATTTAATTCCACAACCTTGAACACAACTACAATTGCATGTATAAATAACTCACAATTTCTTCAATCTTTCTCAAATTGTAGTGCAGCTTCTGCCAACGCTTCAATCACTCAAATAATTTGCACTCAGCAAATGCAAGATTACATACCACACACAACAGAATGTCATCCCTTTAAGTGATTCGAAAGCCCCACAACTTATACTGTGAACACAAATTAGGTCTTTGAACGTACTTGACTCTTGATGTCAATTTTGTTGGTGATGGGAAAAACAACAACACAAACAATATACTAGAGAATGTAGTGGATATACTTTCCCCTAACTTGCAAGTATTTAATTAGTTGAATTGTTTTTCAATCGACTGATTTCACTTAAATCAAGTGAAATCAGCTGATTGTACGAAAAATTCAACCGATTGATTTCACTTAAGACCAGACTATATAAGTTGTGTTTTCGAGAGTAGAGGCACGATTATGAGTTTTTAAGCGCAAAAACCTATTATTCATATCAAACCCTTCTGTCTCTGGGAACACCACTTTGCGTCGTCCACAATCAATGACGATGTGATTACTTGATGGTCAGTCCATTCCCAGAATCACTTCTAGTCCCTCCAAAGGCAAGCAAATGAGATTCACCATGAACCTATGGTCTGCCACTTCAATAGGGCATCCCACACATACTGAGTATGTGGATACTTTCCAAGATGTTGGCATCAAGACTAGCAGCTCGCACCCTAAGTCTCGCTATACTAATCCAAGCATTCCCATACACTCCTTATATATGAATGAGTGAATGGCTCCGAAATCAAATAATACCACCACACGGTGATTAAATAACAAACAAGAATCCTGCACAAGGTTACCTGATTGTGTCGCCTCGGTGCCTGTTAGAGGAAAGACTCTTCCAACGGCTTTAGGTCTCTCAGCGGTAACATTCTTCTACTGTTGCTACATTCCCCATGCTGGCTTCTTATTAGGACACTGCCTCGCAAAAATGCCCCATCTGCTCAAAGTTGTAGCATTTCACGTTGATAGCACTTTCTTCTGAGCTACCCGTAGCCTTAGTACAATTTATATGAAGATGTGCGCCTTCGTAGTTTAACATCGTAGCCTTGGAGAGGATGACTGTGGTCGGTTGTATGGCGTCTTTTGCTGCTTGGTCTCAGAAGTATTCTTTTACGTCCTCGTGACCTGATTGGGTCCAGTCTCTAACTCCTCAACATTCTTGGCCTGCTCGACCAGAACAAGGAACTCTTTAATCCGTAGGGGTACAAGGAACCTGAATAGCTTGTGCTTCAAGTCACCCTCAAATTTTCTGCAGCGCCACTCTTTCGTAATCGTCTGCGAGTAGAACCTCCCCAAGTACTCAAAGTGATCCACATAGGCCTGCATAGACAAGTTGCCCTACTATAGGGTGAGAAAGTCACTATCCAGCACATGTTTGGCAGAGTCTGGAAAAAACTTCTCCAGAAATCTCTTCCTGAAGTATGCCCAGTTCACCTTTTCCTATCGGATTTGCATCTGTTGCTGCATCCTCATCCACCAGTACTCAGCATCACCAATCAACAAAAAGGTGGCGAAAGTCAAATTTTGTGCCTCCGTGCATGCCAAAACTCTAAATATCTTTTTACACTTCTTGAGCCAAGTATTTGCCTCGTCAGGAGTAGCTTTGCCGCTAAACTTATGTGGCTTGTGCTTCAACACATCTTCCATAGTAACCGCTCGAATTGGCGGAACCATAGCCCTTTTGTTGCATGGCAACAAGCTGCATTGTGTCGATCATCCTATGGATTGCATGTGCAATCTCATCAGCTCCAACATTGTTTCTCCTCATATTCGTCATAGCCTGGATGCGCCACATACTTAGCTGGTGAATTAAACAACTTAAGTTACTAATATCAATACATACAATCAATCAAGATTAACAATTTTCAATCACTACGCGATAAGCTCACTCCCCACAACCCCAAAAATCCTTGAAATCACGATTCTGATATCAAATGTAACGTCTTTGCCAGAAATTAATAAACAACATTTATTAGTAAAATACTTTCCCAAAGCGCGGGAAATTTAAACTGTCTACTTGCCCCTCCGACTACAGGCCACTACCTAATAGTCAACACGCGAGAATATATTTGTCACGACCACAATCACAACACCAAGTGGAGTTCCCCAATTCAAATCGCAGTCCGTATTTGTCCCAAGACTACCAAACTCGTCGGATAACACAAAGAAGGGCAATCTTCTGGAACCCATTCGTACGAGCCACGTTCTCGCACACTCCACTGGACTTCCAAAACCATCAGGCTACAACCTTGAGTAGACACGTGTTAGCCCAATACAAGTTGCACTCGTAAATGGGGCCCAGTAAAGCATCGCATCAAGATCTCCATCCAAAGTTATGTAGAACCCTCCACGTAGTCCAACTCTACATCTGGAACCGCCTAGCGCCACTCACACCATCACTAGGCGAACTTGCGCCCTTGTCCACCTGACGGATACCTCACGCCGCCACGCGCCACGTGCCTTTCAAGACCTCTGCCAGTTTTCTTCTGCCTGGAGGCACAACCTCTTATACCAGGTGTCACACATCCAGTGCTTCCCTGTTTTTCTCTTTGTCGCCTGGCGACTCATCCCGTGCCGCTAGGCGCCACACCAGTAACGTCACTGCTACTGGTTTTTGGCATTTTGGGATTGGTTCCAAGGAACCCCAAGCATTCAATACAAAATTCACAACAATATAGTTTATCCAGTCATAATTATATGACTGAATTACAAGTCACACATTCTTGGTGTCACAAAAAAGGTCATGCTATCATTCAACTATTAATGTGATTTCTCCACACATAATTTGTTACCAATTAAGCATATTGCCATGAATTACATCAGATTACAGACAAGCAAAGACTCCAAAACAGCCATTGTACCATATCACATTCAAGAATTCTCCCACCTATAACCTCTTTTAATTTCAAGTATTACACATTCATACATATAATTAACTTAATTACGTACATATGTTTCCTTCCCACACCCTATACACAATTACTCAGCATTATGTACAAACTTTCCAGATAACCACACCCTAAAACCCAATGTGAAGCAAAATCATCACGTCTACTTGCACTTGATGTGTCGCTTGGCAGCAGTTCATGCGTCGCCAGGCGATGCATACAAAATATGGGTTCTGCCTAGATTTTCCTGCACCAACGTGAATCCTAAACCCCAAACTCATCCATTCAACATATATTTTGACATATCCTTACGGTTCTAGCAAAATTTTAGAGTTCATATTCGTTCCCAAATAATATAATTTCCATGAAACATCGTACCAATCACAACAAAGACCACCCTTACCCATCCCCAATCCCAACATGAACCCTAATCCCTTATTCATGAAAATCTCATATAATTTTCATCAATTATTTCCTCTCAAATATTTACTGATTCGGTCAATCATGCAATAATCCACATAAATTCATTACAGGCATCACAACATCACAAAAATGCGAGAAATCGGAAAAATTGGGCCAGCCAGCTCGCATCGCTTGGCGGGCAATATACATCCGCTAGAAACTAGGTCCTGAAGCATGCGTCGCCTTGCAGGTCAAACATGATCGCCAGGCAGTTTCTGGAAAATTCCAGAAACCCGAATAGTTTATTACATTTTGGTAGAATCCAGGGTTCACATGCATTCCATTCAATCAAAAAATAAGACAATTAAAATGAAACATGTATTATAGCTCCCCTAACCTGGATCCTTGCTTCAAAAAAAAAAAATTCCAGCCTTTTCCTTGATCTAAGTTATCCTCCCTTGGTCTCCCACACTCTATCCCTTCAAACCACTCTCAATGCAGCGTTCCAGTGCAGTTTGGTGGTTGGTTTTCCTCACGTTACGAGCCCTAAACGAAAATAAGTGAATTAAAACGAAATTTAATTTCAATCAATACCTTAATTGTACCTTAATAATAATCAATTTTAATTAAGCCCTTTGTTTGTGTCTAGATTCGTGGAACCTATCACTAGCTTTTCATCTCCCCAAATTCGTTCTCTAAGCATAAAAAATTATATATTATGGTTTTACTTTAACCAAGATTCGAACTCACCACTATGCACTTACCAAGCAATGCACAACCATTCAACCAATTCATGTTTCGTGATAATTCCTATACACCTAGAAATTTTGAACCATTCATCATGATCAAGCATATAATAAAAATAATACCATCAAAATAATCACACAAATGGCATACATAGAACTCAAACCCAAGTCCTCCCAACATAACCAAGTACTCTCAACCACTTGAGCTAGTACTTTTCCACATCATGAAAGTTAGCATTTAATGCCATAAAGGCTCCCACTACCCGCCTTTATTAAATAATTATTTATTTAATTATTTAAATTTCTCGTGTCTTACATGTATGGTTGGCTAAGGAGAGCCACCATCAGGTTTTGTAATTCTTGTGCCTCTGGTTGTTTACTTAGTATGATTCCAGGTTTGTGAGTGTGATTCTTGCAGGGTTGTAGTGTAAATTTTTGTGAGTCAAAAATCTTGGTGTTTTTCTTTGTTCAAAAGTGTAATCTTGGTGTGTGATTTGTAAAACTTTTGAATATAGTGGAAACAAGGCTTAGGTTGTCCTGGTAAACTGGATGTAACTCTGTTATTGAGTGAATCAATATAAAAACATATGTGCCACTCTCTTCCCTTCATCTCTCTCACTTTAAAAACTCAAGAAAATCAAGTAAATCATTCTTTCTTGAGTTTGAATGTGTTTCTGTGTAATATGATAATCCATACTTGTTAGAAATATTGTTTGGAACAAGTCTTGTGTGTAAAAGTTTGTTGTTTGAGTTAAATCTACGAATTCTGCATTTTTTATAATTTCCCATGATTTTAGTCGATTGATTTGAAATTTTAATCAAGTGATTAATAGGCTCAAGAACAAATTAATCTATTGTTTTATTTTTTATCGATTGAAAGTGTATTGTTCTGTAGTTTTTGCATTCAAATTTTGTGGTCTATTTGATTCAATCAATAAGGTAGGGATCATCTCGAATAATGAAGCTTTTTTTATCCAAATAATATAACTTAAGGGAGGGATCATCTCAAACGATGAAGTTTCCTTACCTAATTAAATAAATTGAGGTTACAGGAGCGATCATTTCAAACGATGAAGATTCCTTACCCAATTAATACAAATTATGGGAGCGGGTCATCTCGGAAAATGAAGTTTCCATACCCAATTAAATAAAATGAAGTTATGGGAGGGATCATCTTGTTCAATGAAGCTTCCTTACCCAATCAATACAAGTTATGGGAGGGATCATCTTGGACTATGAAGCTTCCATACCCAATTAAATAAAATGATGTTATGTGTAACACATGATCTTTAGAGATAAAAAAAAAGGAGTGAATGGAACTTTGTCTTATTAATTATAATGCCTCGTTAAAACCTCCCTAGCCAAAACACTCCTTAGGAAAAAAAGATCGGGGTAGGAAAGAGTACACCATTGATGAATACAATACCATTAACTATAATAAAACTTCAAGTTTGATGTGTTCCAAGTTGTCGGTATAGCTCTTGCAGATAAATGCTCAAGTTGGTATACTCCTTTACTGACCACTTCACTTGTGCAGAAAGGTCCCTCCCAATTTGTTGAGAACTTTCCTTCATGCTTGAGGCATCACTTGTCGTTCTCCAAACTAAGTCCCTAGGATGAAATGATCTCGAATTTATAGAATTATATTGATTGCTCAAACTGATCTTTGAGGCTTATTCCCTTATTCAGACCTTACCTGAAACTCATTATCGAGATCTAAGTTGGCTTGCATGATCTCCACATTGAGATGAAAGTCAAATAGATATCGACACAAAAAAGGTTCTCCAATTTCCACAAGGATCATGGCCTACTCCATCTGTCTAGTTATATAGAGTTTCTTGAGTTATTGATTATGGCGTACTTTTGTAGGCCCATAAGACTTCTAACAACTCCTTAGCCGATTTTCCTTTTGCCTCTCCTATTCTCTTCTTTAGTTCATTCAAAATAACTTTGTTAATAACCTCAACCTGGCCATTTATTTGAGGATGCTCAATTGAACTGGTAACATGACATATACGCAAACCTACATAGAACTTTGCCAACCCCTTTTCAATAAATTGGCTACCATTATCTGTCACAATGGTATGTGGAATCCCATACCTACACACTATATGCTTCCAAACAAACTTCTGCACCTGTAGAGTCGTGATAGTAGTAAGTGGTTCTACCTCAACCCATTTTATGAAATAGTCAATTGCCACTCATAAGAACTTTTTTTGCCCATTCCATGAACTAAAAGGATTGAGAATATCCATACTCCATATACCAAAAGGCCAAGGTGATGTGAAGCTATGAAACTTTTTAGCCTTTACATGCACTGATTTAACATGTTGTTGACACTTGACAAATTTCTTCACATACATTTAGCTGTCTTCTTTTAATGTGGTCTAATAGTATCTAACTCATAATACCTGTGTTGCCATGGTGCTAGAGCCGGAATGTATTCCACAGACTCCTATATGAAACTCATCCAAAATGTGTAGGGCTTAAATGTAGTTAAACATTTAAAAAGTCGATTTGAGAAGCTACGCTTGTATAACTGATGAAGGATTATCTTGTTCCTTTTTAAGATTATTAAATATGGTGTGAGTTGATTAAGAAAGCTAAGTGAAATCCCCACTGGACATTAAGATAGCAAGCTATCTAGATGTGAAGGTTCCTTTCACA
>Ga0214545_1012043_pt1 | contig 11553 bp, 11 predicted proteins | sample CNSS4metaG_FD_160064 | JGI IMG/M metagenome (GOLD analysis project Ga0214545, IMG submission 160064) | Root nodule microbial communities from cowpea collected in UCLA plant growth center, Los Angeles, California, USA - CNSS4 | ecosystem: Host-associated > Plants > Roots > Nodule | place: USA... | reverse complement strand
TATATATATATATATATATATATATATTGGCCCAATGAAAATAACATATTTTGAAAAGTTTCACATCACCTAGGAGGATAACCAAGGAATGGTTGTTAGTGACTATATAATGGACTATAAGACCATGATATTCCTTGCCCCAAGTTAAAGACACTTTGAGCTAGTGTTTGACCTTTCTTATTCTCTTGTAATAGAGTGTTGAGAGGTTTAACTAAATTTTTGCTCTAAAGGGTCTGACCGTACTTGGAGTCAAAGGATTGAGAGTGGTTTTTTGTGTCTTGTACAAATTTACACATAACGATTATTCTTTGTGATTGTGGTTTTTCTCTATATTTGGAGTTTTCACGTTATATAAGTTCTCTGGGTTAATCTTATTTCTCTGTTAATAGGGTGATTCTTGGAGATAAAAACAGTAATGTTCTTAATTAATGATGTGTTTTTCCCAATAGTGGTATTAGAGTTATGGTTGAGTATGATTTTTTCTTAATATGCTAATTTCTTGTGTTGGAGAATCATCCTTGGTTGTTGAAGATGCAATGAGAAATTTGATGGAAGGATCATTGTAAGTGTTGTGTTGACATGGTAAATCTACAGCTAGGTTCGTGGAGGTGCAAGGATTATAAGTCGTGTTGAATTTGCAGTGGAGTTCGCCTGTGGCGAGATGCTCATGGATCTACAAAGTACATCGCAGTTAGTGCTCGCATGGCCTAATGAGTGATGTACGATGGAGTCATATTTGTGTGAGTCACAGTTTGCGGCATGTGCGTGGAGGAAGTGCTCTACGGTTTATAGGTCGGCTTCAACAAGAGTCAATGAAGGTGTTATGCCGGCAAGTATTATGCCGATAGGTGTTGCGTCTCCAGCAAGGGAGTCAGACGACATGGTGGCTGCGAAGTTCAGATGTTCGATCTATGTCTTTTGGCAATGTTATGTGGTTTTGCGACATGGTTTCAACAAAGGGTGTATAGTGTTTATGCACGAGCATTGGATAATATTTATGCAAGGTGTGTGGTGATTATACATAGACATTAGTTAGCATTGATGCATGATGCATGGAAATTCTTGAAATGACTTAATTCGAAGTGGAAATTCTTGGAATGATTTGATTCCAAGTGGAAATATTTGGGATGGCTTAATTTCAAGTGGAAATTCTTGGGATGGTTTGATTCCAAGTGGAAATTCTAGGGATGGTTTGATTCCAAGTGAAAATTCTTGGGATGGTTTAATTCCAAGTGGAAATTCTTGGAATGGTTTGATTCCGAGTGAAAATTCTTGAGATGGTTTGATTCCAAGCGAAAATTCTTGGGATAGTTTGATTCCAAGTGGAAATTCTCGAGACAACTTGATTGCTAGTATAAGCAATGAAGATGTGTTTATATGAATCATGGTGGAGAATGTTAGACTTATAAAATAACATGTCTTGAAAAGTACCACATCGCCAATGATAACCAATGGGGTGGGTGTTAGTGACTATATAATGGACTATAAGTCCATGATATTTCTTGCCCCAAGTCAAAGAAACTTTGAGCTAGTGTTTCACCTTTCTTATTCTCTTGTAATAGAGTCTTGTGAGGTGTAACTAAATTCTTGCTCTGAAGGGTGTAGGTGTACTTGGGGTCAAAGGGTTGAGAGTACAAATTTTCACATAGTGATTATTCTTTTTGGTCGTGATTTTTCTCTGTATTTAGACTTTTCAAGTTATATTCTTGTATTCTTTGGGTTAATCTTATTTCTATGTTAATAGAGTGATTCTTGGAGATAAAAATGATAATGTTCTTAATTGATGATGTGTTTTTTTCCAACAAAAAAAATAAATATATATATATATATATATATATAAATTTTTCTTTAAATTAACTATATTCAATGATAATAAATAGAAAATAATACTTAATCGAAATTTATAGGGGATATAAAATTAACAAAGAGATCAAAATCATATTTAAATCCACGATAAATAAACAATTATAACACGTGTGATTAAATTTATTAATTCTTATTATACATGATTTTAATACACGTATAAATATAAATAAAATGAATAAGTATGAAGGTCATTCTACCATTAGTATAAGGAAATCAATTTCACCAAATGTTCCTAAGTCAGCAATATCATAATTAACACCTAAATTCACACAATCGTAAATCATACAACAACTCAATTTCACAAGCAAATCTTAATAAAGTCATGCAATTTACCAATTCAGTAACTCTACAAGTCATAAACAGTATAATTAGCTTCTCATACCTGAAAATGACTCAAATGACTAAAAAGAGTATTAGATTTTCCTCTTAGCTAACAAGGCTCACAACTCAACCTAGGAAAACATAAGGATGATCAGGGAACATCATCAAAACCACTAATCAACATAAACTCATAAAGGAAATCAGAAGTCACATGCGATTCACAATTGATCACATGCATACACCAGAACAACTGACCAAGAAAATAGTAGAAAACCAACTTACTCAATTGAGGAAATTGATTAGACATAACTATAGCTCGCCACATGGGTCATTCTAGCATTCTCTAATCCTCATACAAATGAATATAGGAGTGAGAAATCTAGAGAGAAGGAGGAGAGCTATAGAGAAAAGGTTTTTAGAGAAATGAGATGTTTATAACTAATGAAACTCTTTTATGAAATTTCTATTGTTATTTTAACAGTTTAATATTAAAATAATCAAGTATTCATTATTTTAAACACTTTATCAATTCTAAAATATCATTTTCTCGGTGGTGGGCACAATTACATCTAGAAACAAACAAAACCCTTGCTCGAAGAAGTAAAGAACGACGTCATCAACGACGACCTTTGCTAGGAGAAGGAGGTTTGATGGCAAGTTTGGTCGGAAAAGGGGCATGTAGCGGCGTCGTTACACCTCCGACCTTGATCGTAGGACCAACAACAAATGACGATGACTATGTTGGGTAGTTAAGGATCTCACGTGCTGGAAATGGATCGTAGTGCTTGAAATGGAAAACCTTGGATGGGTGCCCTAACAAAGAAGAAAAAGATGATGTGGAAAATTAAATTCATTTTTTTAAATTAAATAATGTGTCACCTGTCCCAAACGAAATGCTGACATGGAATATCGTTTGCCATGTCAATAAAAACGCTAACGTCATTAGTCATTGAGAACTAATTCCATGAATTTCGAAAGAATAAAGATATAACTAGAGCAAACTTTAAAAGATAAACTAAAATCAAAATTACTATTTATTTTAAAAGATAAATTAAAATCAAAATCGCTTAATAGTTTAGGGACAAAAAATATATATACTTATTGTACTATACATATTAACATGTGGAAATCATCGAGATATACTTTAATATTTGAGTCATATTAACATCTAAGCCCATCGATTTTTGTTCCTTTATTTTATAACTTTTACACAAAATGTTATTTCTTCTAAGAGAAATAAATAAAATACATCTAATTAACTACTAAGAGAAATACATATGCTTATTAATAATATAATTAATTAATCTTAGTTGTTAATATAACATCAAATAACTGAATAAAAAAAAATAATCACTCCTTTCAGTTACTCTTCAAGTAACTGAATCCCTTCTCATTTAATATATTAATTTTTACTTTAAAACCTTTTAAATTTGTCAAAGGAACTCTAGATATAATATTAGTATGCATAGGTTATTATAAAGTATGTGATCTTTAATTTCAACGAGGGTAGAAATGGCAAAGACCAAAACTTGGTGGGAAAGGAACCATGAGACATTTACAAATTCAAAAGTTCGAAACAAAAACACTAAGCGAGGATTCCAATTTCCCAACCTCAACTCCACCCACTACTCTCGTCTCTCGTCACGTCTTTTATCCTTATCTTTCCCAAAGATTCTCGGAATCTCACAACCCTATTTTTTCTCCCTTTTTCTTTTTCTCCAAGGCCTCCCTCTTCTGAATTCAGTTTCTTTCAGTTTCGTATCTTTCAATGGAACCTAACGGGATTGGCGAACTCAAGGTACCGTTGTTGCAGGCTCCGGAGGCTGCCGCCGCCGCCGTAAAGACAGTCACGTTTCAACTGAGCGACATCAAGTGTGCTTCGTGCGTAAATTCCGTTGAGGCCGTTGTCGGGGGCCTTAACGGCGTGAAAAGCGTCGCCGTTTCGCCGCTTGATGGCCGCGCTGCCATCAAGTTTGACCCCAAGTTGGTTACTGTAAGTTGGACTTAGGTCTTTTTCTGCTCTGTTTTATCTCGTAAATGATCAGTTTAGTCCTAGAAGAATGAAAATTCTAATTTAGTTTTTGAATACGTGAAAAGTTCAAAATTTTCTGTTATATCATAACTTAATGACAAAATAAACTTGAATTATTATTGAGGTCAAACTTTAATCTGGAAAGATAACAACACTAAAACACACGAGGAAATCCATCTATGTTTTATCCATGTTATTGGCTTTGAAGGACTTATTTGTATAAGTGAGAACTTTTAGTGGCTAAATTGGCTTTTGGTACAACTTTCCGAGATGAATCTTTGGTGATAATATTTATACTGATCAAATGGTGGTGATATTTTTTTTTTGAATGTAAAAATGTTGTAGGTGAAACAAATAAAAGAAGGCATAGAGGATAGTGGGTTTGGAGTTGATGAGCTTCATGAACAGGACATTGCAATGTGCCGGGTACGGATTAAAGGAATGGCATGCACAAGCTGCTCTGAGTCTGTTGAGAATGCCCTTCAAATGGTTGTAGGGGTGAAAAAAGCAATAGTTGGTCTTGCTTTGGAGGAGGCAAAAGTGCACTTTGATCCTAATCTCACCGATGTTGACAAGATAATTGAGGCCATAGAGGATTCAGGTTTTGGAGCTGATCTTATTAGCTCTGGGAATGATGCAAACAAAGTGTTTCTGAAGCTGGAAGGTGTTGATTCCGCAGAAGATGTAAATGCAGTAATGTCTTCTCTTGAGTTAGCTGGGGGGGTGAACCATGTCGAGATGGATTTATCAGAACATAAAGTTACAGTTAGCTATGATCCAGATGTTACAGGTCCAAGGTTTCTCATTCACTGTGTTCAGGAAGCTAGCTTTGGCCACAAGAAGTATCAAGCAACCTTATACTCTCCTTCGACGCAAAGAGGAAGGGATAAGGTGAACGAAATCCGTATGTACAGGGACCAATTTTTGTTCAGCTGCTTATTTTCTGTTCCCGTGTTTGTATTTGCCATGGTGCTTCCCATGCTTCCTCCTTATGGCAACTGGTTAAACTACAGGATCCACAACATGCTTACTCTTGGCCTGTTCTTAAGATGGATTCTTTGCACGCCTGTCCAGTTCATAATTGGAAAAAGGTATTATAATTTATAACTATTTATCCAAGTTCCTTTTTTTGCCACTGTCTCTCTTTATTCACCAAAAGACAAGTTTATTGCATTGTTTTCAAGAAATTAGAGATTTTCAAAGTCATTTACCATGTCAATTACTAACAGGTTCTATGTTGGATCATATCACGCACTGAAGCGAAAATCTGCTAACATGGATGTGCTTGTTGCACTTGGCACAAATGCTGCTTATTTTTACTCTCTATATATCTTAATAAAAGCACTGACTTCGGATACATTTGAAGGACAAGATTTCTTTGAGACAAGTTCTATGTTGATATCCTTTATTCTACTAGGGAAGTATTTGGAAATTGTGGCTAAAGGGAAAACATCTGATGCTTTAGGAAAACTGACTCAACTTGTTCCTGATAAAGCTTATTTAGTAGCAATTGATACTGATGGAAATATAACCACGGAGACAGAAATTGACACTCAACTTATACAAAAAAATGACATAATTAAGATTATTCCTGGGGCCAAAATTCCTGTTGATGGAATTGTTATAAAAGGGCAAAGCTACGCAAATGAAAGTATGATCACTGGGGAGGCAAGACCTGTTGATAAGAGCCCAGGAGACAAGGTATTATTCTTATATTATGACTCAATTAGTGTTCTAATTAGTGTAAATGTGTCATTGTAGGGTGGTAAGAGCTTTTTAATTTAATTTCGTTTAATATGCTGGACAGGTCATCAGTGGAACCATCAATGAAAATGGATGCTTGCTGGTTAAGGCCACACATGTTGGATCAGACACTGCACTTTCTCAAATAGTTCAACTCGTTGAAGCTGCTCAACTTGCCAAAGCACCAGTTCAAAAACTTGCTGACCATATTTCACGGGTTTTTGTTCCAATAGTGAGTGTTGCTCCTCACTCTATGTTTATAGTTTTTTTTTTTTTTTTCTTTAAAAATCGTTTCATCTACGTGTAGTAACTTAATGTAATACCACCGGAAACACAGGCTCGCAGCGGCTGTATGACATTTTTCTGAAAGGGCTTTTGTTGCTGTATGACATAAGTTTAATTTTTTTAATTTATTAAATTTAATTTGATATATTTTATTATATTTTTTTGTTATGCATTTGCATATATTAAAATTTAAAAGAGAAGAGATATAAAATAGAAACAATAGTGTATATAATAGTTAAATTTTATATAAGCTAAATTTATAAGATCCAGATAGAGTTAATGTACACTTTGTAAGAATTACGTATACTATTACTATATGTAAAAAAAAATTCTTTATAAGAATTCAAAATTGAAACAGTTACTTTATTTTTTTGAAAGGGCTTATACAATTATGAAACAAATAAGGGTAAAAAATTTCTTCAAAAAATGTACACCAAAATTATTGACTTTATATATTGTTATAGAATAGATATATGCTGATGGTTGAGAATAAACAAATTCACTAATAAACATGTTGTTGGTGGGCATTTTCTTGTTCTATGTAGAGGCATTTCAAAACAGTGGAATATGCCATCAGTTATCTAATTACTTTTGTTGCTTCACCTTTATGTTTATATGCTGATATTATCTGACCTAAAATGAAGGGATGATGAAGATACTGCATATTTAACCTTGCTTGATGCCTGCATTGCAACTTTATTTTATAATTTCATTCTTCGGAAGCTTCTTAGTTTGTGGTTGCATCCTTAGGTGGTTGTTGTGGCACTAATAACTTGGCTTGGATGGTTCATTCCTGGGCAAGCTGGTATTTTTCCTAAACATTGGATACCAACAGCAATGGATGCATTTGAGCTTGCTTTGCAGTTTGCTATTTCTGTGTTGGTTGTTGCTTGCCCATGTGCTCTGGGACTTGCAACACCAACGGCAGTCATGGTTGCTTCAGGCATGGGTGCTTCTCAAGGTGTCCTCATAAAGGGTGGAAATGCACTGGAAAAGGCACACAAGGTAATGCTATTTCTTTTCCCTGTTACTTCATATCTCAAATTGTAGTATGTAGTAAAACTAAAAAAAAAGGAACTGTTTCCCTTGTTTCAACATTCACAATTTTCCCTTTTATGTATGATGCTTGTCTTTCCATTTTTCCTTGTCCAAATTCTTATACTATGATAAATAAACTGCATATATATGAAGCAGGGCTAAAGAATTTGTCAATGCTTATATATTCTTTTCTTGCTGGATGTTGCTAAATGACAATATCTTCTTTCTCAGAATTTTATACGTAGATTGTGCAGTCAGAAAATCAAGACTGCACTAAATCATCAAGGTCAATGCCGTATATGTGTGTGTAGGGTAGGGGTGTGTCGAATTTTAGGAGTGTTTGTAAAGGAAAATGAGAGAAATAAATTTGGGCATATAACCATCTATGAATGGTTAGGATTAAAAGTTGTTTAATAATAACACGACCTCTTACACAAGTCAAATGATTTTATCCTTTAATTTTAAACTTCAATGATTTGATCCAATGGTCAAGGATTCACTCTCTCATGATGACATGCGCGCACACACACTCTCTTTCTCTCTCTCTTAGACGCAGACACACACATATTGCAAGACCAAACTGTTTCCTTTTTCATTGTATCTGAGACGTTCATGTTATGTATAATTTTATGAGAGTTCTTTTTGTTGAAATCTCATTAACTGTCCCCAATGCAGGTAACAGTTGTTGTGTTTGATAAGACTGGTACTCTAACAGTTGGGAAGCCAGAGGTAGTTAGTGCAGTTCTGTTTTCTGAATTTTCTATGGAGGAGTTATGTGACATGACAATTGCTGTGGAGGTATTTTTCTATGTTAAATACTGCACTTATTTGGATATCTGAATATTTTATGTAATTTTGTTCTTGGTAACATTTTAGGCAAGCAGTGAGCACCCAATAGCAAAAGCTGTTGTGGTATATGCGAAGAGACTGCGCAAGAAGTTTGGTTCCTCCACAGAGGAAGTCCTGGATGTGGATGATTTTGAGGTACACATGGGAGCTGGTGTAAGTGGAAAAGTTGGTGATAGAACGGTTGTAGTTGGAAACAAGAGACTCATGCATGCTAGTAATATTCCAGTAGGTTCTGAGGTTGAGAAGTACATCTCGGAAAATGAAAATTTGGCTAGAACTTGCATTTTAGTTTCAATTGATGGAAACATTGCTGGTGCATTCTGTGTAACTGATCCTGTAAAGCCAGAAGCTAGACGTGTTGTATCTTTTCTTCACTCGATGGGCATCTCAACCATCGTAGTAACCGGTGATAACCGTGCTACCGCAACTGCTATTGCAAATGAAGTAGGTATTGATGAGGTTTTTGCTGAGACAGATCCTGTTGGCAAAGCTAACAAGGTGAAAGACTTGCAGGTAAAGCTTGTAATCTTTTAAGCATAAAGAAGATAATGAAATCCAGATTCTCTATTTTTTTTTGTGCTGTCCTCTTTTGGACATTAAAAATACACCAATGTTGGTATTTTAAAAATATTTTTAATATATTTTAAAACATCAAAATGAGTATCTATCGGTGTATTTTAAAAGCACAAACAGAAAAATCCAGCAAGAGTATTCAAATTCAAATCATGCTAAAAGCTAGTCTTTATTAAATGGATCTACTTAACTAATTTAGTTGATACATTTTTCTTATAGAATGATGTATGAAGGCTTGTTTGTTTACCTTCACACATTTTTGTTTTTGTACTGCTTGCAGTCAATTTATCATTCAAAATTTTTTATTATTTTCAAACCAAGACCAAAACACTGAAAAATATGATGTCTTTTCATTGTCTTCTGTTCTCTTTAAATACAATGTTTAAGCACCCCCAGCAACTTTTTAAAAAACTGAATTTTGTTCACTCAGAAAAAACAAATTGTTAAGACAGTCACTAACAAAGGTTAAACCTTTTCTGAATTTTGAAACTTAATCTTGGTGCAGATGAAAGGAATGACTGTGGCAATGGTGGGTGATGGAATAAATGACTCACCAGCCCTGGTTGCTGCTGATGTTGGGATGGCAATTGGTGCTGGAACTGACATAGCCATAGAAGCAGCTGATATAGTTCTGGTGAAAAGCAGTCTGGAAGACGTGATCACAGCCATAGATTTATCCAGAAAGACCATGTCACGCATCCGACTGAACTACATCTGGGCTCTTGGTTACAACATTCTGGGCATGCCAATTGCTGCTGGAGTCTTGTACCCGTTTGCAGGAATCAGATTGCCCCCATGGCTTGCTGGTGCTTGCATGGCTGCTTCTTCTCTTAGTGTGGTTTCGTCCTCTCTTCTGCTGCAGTTCTATAAAAAACCTCTGCATATAGAATCCTCTTGATCATCATATTTATGCCCTCTAGTTTCATTAATCCACATTTTGGCCATGAGAGAGTCAGATGTAACTTTTTTCTGTTACCCCAGTTGATGCAATTCTTTTACTGCTACAATTTTATCAAAAAATAGGCCAGCCTGATGAATTTCAGAGTTTCACTGAAATAATTTATTTGATTGACCAACATCAATTCCAAGTTTTGTATCTGTAGTTTAGATCTTGAGATTGTTGGAACAAGAAATTGGAAATGAATCAGGGATCTATTAACAGGTTCCACTGTTAAAAAGGAGAAATCTTATTGAAAATTATGTATTTTTATCCATCCCTATAAAAAAAAAAAAAAAAATTAAAATTTTTTAACCAGGGTGCTAAGCATTTGTCAAAATTTTAATATTTAAGTAAAAAATGTCAATTAATATGAAAAACAGGAGGAATAAGATTTAGGCAAATATAAATTAATAAGCTTAAGTTTAATATTCAAAATTTGGTTTATATTTATTTTTGGTGAGTATATTATCTAGACCAAGTTGACACATTGCCATTATCTTAACTCAAACGTCTGCTTCAACTTTAATTTATGCCATAAATCTACCATCAGTATCCTTTGTTTCTAAGGAACAATCTTCCACAACCCACCGACACTTCGTGTTTGGTGTCATGTTTCATTTTAGATATGTTTTAGCTTCAACTTTGTTAGAATTTCTGTCACAATCCTTTTAGATTTCTGCCACAATTTTTCTTTTTTACCAGCATCTTAAAGGATTAAAGAAGTATAAATGTATATTTGTATTGCATTTGACTTTAACTTTTAAGTTATGTGAGTCAAACATATCAGATCTCAACTTTTAAGTTACTTGGATTCTTTAACATGTTAAATCTCAACTTTTAAACTAAAATTTTACCTTGTCCACTTGCATTTTTTTGTCACGGTTTTTTTGTTTTTTAAAGAAATCCAAAAGGATTATAATATATAGCACTTAACCTCAACTTTTAACATGAGAAACTATTAAACATATTAGACCTAAACTTTTAAGTTATATTGACTATTAAACATATTAAACCTCAACTTTATATGAGATTATTAAACATATGAGATTATGTTCCTCGCTAAAATTAATTTATGGTGTGTTTGGACAAGGTAATTTAAGAGAGTAATTCATTTATTTGGAGAATTTGAATTTATTTTAAGTAAAATCACTTGTTTGGATGAGAAAATTAAAAGAAAATTGAAATTGATGAATGGTTTAATTACCCGTATAGTACCCATGGGGCTAGTGTGTCAAATAGGTACCCGGTTTTAAAAAAGTGTCAATTGCATCCCAACTTTTGAAAATTGCTTCAATTAGGTCCCTTTCGGACATAGTTGACTAACACCGTTAGTTAACGTGCCACATGTCAATCTGTGGTTTTTTTGATTTTTTTTAATTTTAATTTTTTTTAAAAGTTAAAAATACCACGTGTCAAGTCCCTATGTGTGACACGTGGCATTGACAGTGCCATATGTCAGTGTCACTATCAGATGTCATTGTATTGATTTCGATTTAGTCCCCATATATGTCTTTTTGTTTCAATTTAGTACCTAAGTATGTGTATCTGATTCAATTTTGTCCCAATTTTTTTTTAAAAATTAAAATATTTTTGTAATCCATTTTTTATAAGATTAAAAATAATTAAGTATAAATATTTTTATAAAATTAAGTACTAATATTTATAATGTTTCTTTTAATTTCAGACCAAATTTGTTATTTGTATAAATGTTATACTAATATTTTTTATTAAAAACGACTTTTTAACATATTACTTTATTAATTACTTTTTTATTAAGTACTCGTGTTTTGTTATTTTTTTTTTCAAAATAGAACAATATTGTGTCTTACTAATTTTAAATCAAAATTTCTATTGGTATGAATGTTATACTATTTTTTTTTTATTAAAAATGAATTAATAAAATGAC
>Ga0214545_1012040_pt1 | contig 11554 bp, 7 predicted proteins | sample CNSS4metaG_FD_160064 | JGI IMG/M metagenome (GOLD analysis project Ga0214545, IMG submission 160064) | Root nodule microbial communities from cowpea collected in UCLA plant growth center, Los Angeles, California, USA - CNSS4 | ecosystem: Host-associated > Plants > Roots > Nodule | place: USA... | reverse complement strand
ATATATATATATATAGATAGATTCATATAAACACGTGCGAATATAAAGAAATCAACCTTCGTATTATTAAAGCATATTTACTTTTTTTCTACAACCTTTAATTAATAAAATAATATTAAACTGAGGGGGAATGAGATAGGTATGTAAAATGACACATTGAATGAACATGCAAGTGTAGTATATATTTCTCCCTCTATAAATAATTCTTATGTGAGTTTCTTTAATTTTATTTTAAATAATTTGTTGTTTTAAAAGTTAAAGAATATTGTTTATTTTATTCCGTCGTGTTTTAATAATGATATCAAGCGAAAGATATTATATAACGAAGAAATTTGTAATATTTAACAGTTTAAAAAAAAATACAATTTTGATATTTTTTCAAGAAAAAGAATCTGTTAGTAATAGAAAGAAGAAGAAAAAAAGCATACGAGAAAACGAAAACTAAATTTTGTGTGTCTTATTAATAATAAAATAATATATTTATAAATACAAAATATAATCCAAAAATATTACATATCAAATAAATAATACAAATATTTAAATATTATATAAAATACTCAATCATATATGTAATTGCAACAAATAAATAGAAGTAACTATATTAATAACTGTAGCAAATAAAATTAATTTATAATATATTCACAACTCTTGTATAATTGTTTTCCATTTTCAAATTTTTAAAAGACTGTTGATTTAATTCACAACTTTTGCTTACATTTATTTTTATTTAATCAAAGCAAATATTACCTATTCATTTCATGTAAGATAAAATAATAAAAAATAAACATATATAAAATTGATGATTAAATAAGAATTACAGATCATATAAATTATGAAAACTAAAATCAAAGAAATATATATATATATATATATATATATATATATATATATATATATATATATATATATATATTTATAAGAAGACTATGATATCATAAAATGCTTTGTTTACAAAAATAATAATAATAATAATAATTAACACATATTTTGTACTAGATGAAAAACATGTAAAAGTGTTTATAGTATCCATTCTATGTTAAAAAGCCATAAAAAAAAATCTTTTGAGTTTCTTGAGAAAGAATTGATGTGTATATTTTCCCATGATCTTGCCATAAGTGCAATAAGAAACAAATATGAGGTGCATAAAAAAGTTTCTTTAGTTCTTTTGATCCTTTCAGCTTTTGTTTGGGTGATATGGAGCATGTACACGCAATAAAGGGTGAAAAAGATGGTAATTAATTATATCATGCATCACCATATTTTGTCCACAATTTTTTTTTCTACCATAGCTTTGGTGGCACCGCCATAACACATGGTCACAAACCAACCTCCTCAATATTCTTCATTATTGGGACACTGTATCATTTTATTTAACAATCTTAGCCATAATCACTTTTTTTTTATTTACAATAATCTATTAACCAAAAGGGCATTCACCCTTTTGTGTTGGACTCTTTTTTTACCTAATTATGTCAGCTAGAGGGTAATGAGTGTTGGGACATTAGGACAAACACAGTTGCATACAGCTCAATATTAACATCCACATCTAATTAATTTGGGGTGATGGATATCAAAGACTAGTTCATTGAATGCAATTTTTTTTAACTTTTATCTGTTTTTGGTTTTGAAAATTTTCAACATCTCTAATCTGGTTTCATTCTTAATTTTAAGTATTTTATGATAAATTTATGTGTCAATCAGAAGACCAACATTAAGCAAATATAAATGAAGTCAATAATATATTTATTTTTTACTTTTATAGATTAAATCAGATGTAATTAATAATTTATTTTTTATATTTATACCTTTTGATTTATTATGATTTCTATATTTTTTTTATTCGGTTGATTTTTATATTTTTTAAAATGACTCAATTAATTTTTTATTTTTTCAATATAAAAAGAATCTGATGTGATTATTATACTAAATTGATATTTAACGCTATTTGGAAGTATCATATCTAAAATATGAGTCTATTATATATTAAAATTTGGTTATATCATGTTGAAAGTCTCACATTTAGAGATAAAACAATTTTATAATATATAAATGGAATGCATGACTTATCTTATAAATCAATTTTATAAAATTAAATTAGACTTAAAGTCCAGCTGAGGTATATCAAAATTAAAGACGTTTTATGATAGAAGTTGATCTAAATTAGTGATTAAATCATTAAATTATTATCTTTCATTAATATGTGGTAGATCTAGAATTCAATTAAGAAATTGATGATTAGACTAAATCTATAGATATTTTATAATCAAGGTACTAAAATTATGAAAAAGAAAAATGGCAATAAAAGTAAAAAGGAACCAAGATTTGAGTTTAATCATGATCTTTTTACTATGTTTATGGGTTATGGTAAATTTGTTTGAGCTATGTGTTTTGTAGGAATTAAAAATAGATGTTGGGGAATTATAGGATCTAAAAATAGTTATATTTTGGGAAGATATTTTGTGGCATTTTTGTGAAAATGGAAAGATGTGTTTGTTCCTTACATATGACTATGAATCTGGATTGTTCTGGATGGTTGATACACGTAAGTGAAGCTTTAAATATTAGGAAACAGCTTACAGCTAATAGAGGCACTACCTTTGTGTCCTTTATACTAAAGACAAAAGTTACGGTTTGTGTTCTGATTAATGAACAACATCCTCTGTATATTTCTCATGCACATAACACGATCTAATCGAATCATTCACCACATTTTTTTTCTATTTTTATTACCACATCTTCATTTTTAAATATATGGTCGGTAAATCTTTTCGCTTTCTTTAGCCTCTCAATGCACAGTACAGTAATGTCATCGTGATTCATGTACCTTAATATGTTCTTACACTCTTTTTCTTTATCTTTCTCTCAATCACACACCCACAAATGTTTTTCGTACAGTTGAAGATAATATTAATCAGTGTGATTTATAGGATCAGAAGTGTTTCAACCAATCAAGAAAGTTAAGGTTGTAATGAAAAATATAGGAAAAATATGAGGATAATTTACTTTTTAAAAAACAAAAACTCTTTTTTTTTTCTTTTTCTAGAAGGGGTGGGTTCGTAATCTCTCACATATTTTCTTCGTGATAGTATATAGTACCATGATTTCATCTCATGATAGATGGTACGTAGGAAGAATATCTTGAAAATAATTCAATGCATATGAATCACTAACTTGAATATCTCTTATCCCTCAATTGAATTACCTCTGAGCCCTCAACTCTTCAGTTACTGCATCACTATCACCTAACAAGTCAAGGATGAACCTAGCTAGTAAAGGAAAATCAAAATATCCAATTTCGTTTTGTGGAAGAGAAGTTCAATCATATGAATTCAAGACAGCTGTTTCTCAGTTTATCTCCTTCCTTTTTAATGATATATATATATATATATATATATATATATATATATATATATATATATATATATATATTTTAAATTGTTATAAAATTGTTTTAAAATTTTATATTTGAATTTATAAAGTTTTTACTTTTAAAGCAATTCTAACATTTATCTATAAATTATAAATATATAAATATTTAAAAACAAATTTTAAATAAAATTCAATACAAAATATACATTTAACTAAACTTAATTTTGTTAAAAATATCAATTCTAATAAAAATACCATGGTAATAAAATTTATATAAAAATTAAATTTGATATAGGGATGAAATTGATTCCATTTTAAAAAATGTATGGCCAAATTGAGACAAACTAACAAATAGAGGGACTACATTGAGACTTTTCACATCCAATAGTGACAATTGACATTGCCACTGTCATATCACATTGTCTCTGTCATATGACACAATGTCATTGACATTTGACAATTTTTATTTTTATTTTTTTAAATTTAAAAAAATAAAAATTTAAAAAAAAAAAACAAAAAAATCACGTGCTGACACGTGATACATAGTTAACACTGCTAATGGACTACTATAGGAAATTACATAATTGTAACGAATTTTCCAAAATAGGAACTCAATTGAATCAAATAAAAATGAGAGAACCTACTTGAGATTTCACTACAAAAATGGCAACCTCTCAAATAATTTAACCTTTAAAAAAAATATAATTTGCTTTTGCATACTTTATTTACATACAAGTTAAGAGTAGTAATTAATATTCGTGCGTAAAAAGTAATGACTACATTATTTTACAACGTGTATAAAGAATAAATTCTAATAATTTTGCATAAAACATTAAACATCACAATTTAATTTGAATAATTTATTAGTTGCTCAAGATGCACACTATATATAAATATATACATATTATTTTTACGGATTGTTTTTATAGAAGAAAAAGAATTAAAATGAGTATAATGTAATAGATAGATATTTTTTATCGAAAATGAAAATAATTGATAAATATAAAAAGTGATATATTGAGACAAAGGTAATCTACAAAACGAGTTTTAAAAAACTTCAAAGAAAATGAGATGGTCATATTAAGGTAATATAGAGGAAACTCACGTATCAAGAAATGAGTTATATATAGTTCTTGATTTCTTATAATTAAGAAAGACTTTACATGGAAAATTGAAAAAGTTAAAAACTAAGAAATAAATAAGCGAGCTATCGACATAAAGTAGTAGGTTTTGTTAAAAAAAAAAAAATTATACGGTGTAAAAGATGTGTCAATTTATAGAGGATTTGATATTTTGTACTGGAAATGGTAAAATAAGTGGTAATGATAAGATGAGATATTTACATTTTTATTCACCGATATCTTCAATTTCCATCTCAAATTAATTATCTATTCTTATTAATATATTTATTTATTTCTTATTCTTTATTTTTCATTTATTATTTATGAATCATTCCTATTACTTTCTTTTAATTTCAAATGTCAATTTTTTTTATCATATTTTACCATACTTTAATAACTTTCATTTTTTTTATTTCTTGTTCAATTTTTTTCTCTTCAGAAAACTTAAAATAATATTTAAAAAAAATTATTTTCTTGTATTTTGTTCGAAAACTATTTGAATGATTTAACCTTAATGTTATTTAAGTTTTAGTTAATGGATGAGTGACTTTAGAATATTTAAATTAATCTGAATTACTGACTAAATTATAGTTATTAAGGTATATAGTTGTTAGTGACTGAATTAGTAAGTTTCATGTGGATGAATTTGTGTGTGCATACATTGAAGTTGAATGCACAAAGTTGAATTGGAATGAGTGAATGATAATTGGCATTACATGTTTTTATTGTTATTTTATTATTTTTAGATATTTTAAGTTTTATTTTAAATAATTAAAAAAAAATAAGTGTTTGGTTTACCTATTTAATATTTTGCAAATAAGTAAAAATATTAAATAAACATATTATTAAAGTTATCAACTAGAGGAGATATTGATAAAGTTGGAGGCCTAGTCCAATTCAAAAACATTATAAATAAGAGGCTTGACATAGGTAAAAAAACACTCTTGAGGAGAAAGAAACTTGACCTAAAAACATACTACAAAAAAATGTCTCATTAACAATTAATTTTCGTAACCAAAAGTTGTTAGTCAGGACCAATTTAAATATTAATTTACAAAATAAAAAATTATTGGTTACTAAAATATTTACTATTATGAATAAAAAAATTTCTAGCTAAAATCTTGTTTGTTGGTCTAAAGTCTTTCTTATCAATCTCTCTAGCTAATTGTGCCTCCAATTCTTGGATTCAAGCTTTGTTGGGGCCTAACTCCAACATGTCGTCCACATACGATAGCAAGATGATAAAATCATCCTCACAAAACCTATTGTAATAAGTACAATGGTCTAAACATAGTCATTGTAACCTAGGATAACAACAAAGGAATCAAATATCTTGTACGGACACATGGACACCCACTTTAAACTATATAGAAATTTGTTCAACTTGCAAACCAAGTTTTCTTATTCTTTAATGTCTTTTGGTTGGAGCATCATTACATCCATGCTAACAATAACTTTGTGGACAGTGGGACCCCATAGGCGATACCCCTGCACATTGTCAGCATAACCCAAACACTTAATTCTTTTCCTAGTTCCAAGCTATACTCGTCCTTTGGATTCCTTGAATACTGGTAACACATTTGACTTCCTCTTGACAAGGTACACCCATAATCTCCTAGAGTAATGATCAACAAACAATGCAAAATATTTTTCCCCTCCTAGGGATAATACTAGTGATTCCCACACATCAGAATGAACAAAGTTTAATATGTGTTTGCTTGGTAGTCACTCTAGCAAACTTCAGTCTATGTTGTTTGCTTATCACATAGTGCTCACAAAAAGGTAAATCAACCTTTTTTTAGCTCGGGTAAGATATTACGTTCCCCAAGGATTTGCAAACCTTGCTCTGACATATGTTGAAGTCTACAATGTCGCATCATCACCAATTCTTCTTGACTTGTTGATGCAACTGTTGCATTAACTTCTTGCAATGTATCTCACATAAGTACATATAGATTCACCATGATCTTCTCTGCTTTCATAACTACCATATTCTCTCTCGCCACCTTTAAGATTCCACCTTCAGTGTGGATCTTATACCTAAGATCATCTAATTGCCCAATGGACAATATATTCTTCTTCAAGTCTTTCACATGTCGTACCTTTTGAATTGTGCGAACAATACCATCATACATTTTTATTTTGACAGTACCAACTCCAACAATCTTTACGGCATGACCATCCCCCATGAACATAGATCCACCTGAGATAGGTTTATAAGTGTAAAACCATTCTCGGTTTGAAGTCATGTGCCAAGTTGCACCTGAATCCACTATCCACTTAGCATGTAGTTGTCTTCCACCATTAAATTTAATTATTGCTTCGCTCACCAAAATATCTCATCATCACCAAAGCCTCTGCTTGCTTGGGACTTTCCACCATATCTACTTTGTTCTTCCGTTTGGATTCTTCTTCAAGAATAGCTCCAACAACATCCTCAAAGTGTAGGTTCCCATCAATGTTGTAATTTGTTACGTTGATGAAGAGTTGATCATACGAATAAAGTAAACTCTGTAGTAGAAGCTTCACATGTTCATTTTCAACTATGTTGTAATTTGTCGTTGAAAGTTTGGCAAATAACATATTCAGATTGTTGATGTGGTTTGTTACTGATGTTAACTCACTCATTCAAAGAGTGTAGATTTTTCCCTTCAAGAATATTCTTGTGTGAAGTGACGTAATCTCGTACAGTTTGACAAGAGTATCCCAAATTTTCTTTGTTGTAGTCTTCCCCGCAATACTAGATAAAACCTCATCTACCAATGCTAAGTGCAAATTTGCAATAGCATTATTGTTCATTTCCTTCCACTTTTGATCAATGAGTTGTGACCAAACCCAAATAAGAGACTGTGATATCACTTCGAACCCAAAATTTTAAGACAATGATTTTTGGGCCCTTCTACTTATATACTAGTAATCTTTCTCTTTTTTATCTAATGTGAGACTTCCAACTCACACCTTGAACTCTTAACATTCTCTCCCTTAAGTGGAAATCTCTCCACATTTGGATACCTCCCTCTCAAACGAGTATTTAGTGGTGACCATTCCTTTGTATACCTTGAAAATAAGAAAGACAAATACAAGGAGAACCTTAAAGGAGAAACTAATATTTTCTCTTTTATCTTTTAAAGGAGAAACTAATCTTCTCTTTATTATCTTTTAAAAGATAAACTAATATTCTCTCTTTTATCTTTTAAAGGAGAAACTAATCTTCTCTCTTTTAAAGGAGAAAACTAATATTCTCTCTTATGAGAAACTCTCTTAGGAGAAACTAATATTCTCTCTTAAGAGAAACTAATATTCTCTCTTTCAAAAAAGAAGCGAGAAATTAATTTTCTCTCTTAATTCTTCTCTCAAAAGAGAATCTTAAAAGGAGAAACTAATCTTTTCGCTTTTAAAAGAAAAACTAATATTCTTTCTTAATTATTTTATCAAGTAATCAAACAAAAAGAATGAAAAGAAAAAGACTTTAAAATGTTTTCATAAAAACATGAAAAGTACACGTTATGGATTTAATATTTGTGTAATTAAATTGAATTTCTATATAAACAGCTCGTCATTACAAATAACACCATAAAAAAGTTCATTTTTTTAAGTTAAAATAATTTGAATTTTAATCATCAAATTTTCTTTGAAAACAATATTTTAAACTTCTCAAGGAAAATAAGTCATGCCATCAAAAAATATAAAATCGTAAAAAAAAAAAACTATAATTTTTCATAGGAATAACATAGCAAGCTTCATTATTGCTGGGGTTTTACAATGATTTCTCTTTGAAAGATTAGAAGATCCAAATTGTCCCATTGCTTTCATTTTTATCGTTTTGTTGTGGGGTCTAACGAGTAGAGTCACAAATTATGAATTGTCTTTTCAGTTTTTGTTAAGTGATATATATTATAATAACACACCAAGATCCAATGGTTTTACGTAATCTAATTTGTATATAATAAAATGATTGGAATACCTTAGCATCCATGATCTATGCAGCATGCCCCACAAATGCACTGCACAAACGTACACACCAACAAAAGCCATAATAGTACACTTACAATATCATTTTTAAATCTTGTAGTAATTATCCAATATGAGCACATTATATTTAGTTTCATTAATATTTTCATAACCTTGACAAAATTTTAATTTGTGTATGATTGGGGGTTTCAGAAGTACACATCTTCATAGGTAGCATAGCCAAAAGTGTTTTCAAATTTTATATCACTTATTATAACATACATGTATTAAACAACTTCATCTCATATATGTTACTTATTAAAATTAAGGCTTAAATACTTTTTTTGTCCTCATTTTCGAAGTATTTGTTATGGATGGTCCTTATTTTGACAGAATGTTTAAAATGGTCCTCATTTTTACCGAATATTTAAAATGGTCCTCATATTCGCAATTCGTATTTTATTTGCTCCTTTTCTGTGACGTCGTTTAAGTCAGTAACAGAACACTACATAGGTGACACTGTTTGTATTACGTCGTATTGGGGTGTGTTACGTGTAATGTACAGATGGTTCCGTTACTGATTTAAACAGCGTCACAGAAAATGACCAAATAAAATACGAATTGCGAAAATGAGGACCATTTTAAACATTCGGTAAAAATGAAGACTATTTTAAACATTTTGTCAAAATGAGGACCATCCGCAACAAACACTACGAAAATGAGGACGAAAAAGGTATTTAAACCTAATATTAAAATAATATCACAATTTTTTTTTCTAATTAGTGCATTTGAAGAAGTTTGACTCTATGACAAGTTTCAAAGCAAAATACAACAAATGATCCCCAAATTATTTTTTAACCTAAGAATGGTGGTTGAATGCATGGACCATTTGACAGATATGCTATCAATAATTAAGTGTAAGAGGTTGTACTACATGTAAAACAAGCCACGTTTGTTTCCCTTCTTTTTTTAATTCAAAGGGAGCCAATAATTGGAACATAAGATTACATCAATCTTAGAGAAAACCACAATTTGAGTTGAAGGAAAGAAAGAAAACAAATTAGAAATAAATATTCAATCTCTTTTTCAAATTAGATATTTATACAGTTGAAAGAGAAATGAGCATGGAGGATCTATATTGAGAGTGAAAAGTTTTGAAAGATAGTTTTAGAGAGTAAAATCATGATGTGGTAAGATAACAGGGTATAAAAGGTTAAATCTCAGTAAAAACTGATATAATAGTTTTAGATGTCAAAGGATATAACATTTTCTAGAAGTAAAAATTCATCATTATAATACAACCAAACTTTTTATTAAGGTTGAAGCCTTTATAGGACACATTATAATGATTATAGCAATAGAATAAAAACTCGGTATTATCAAAAGATCACAATATGTTGTTACCATTTATTACTCATCATGATTTTTGGAGATATTTATCTTATCAAATGAGTCAACTCATGTGTTATAAGTAAAGTGTATAATAACAAAAGGGTAGATTTAAGAGAAAATATTTATTCAGTTTTTTACTCACTCCTATATTATTATATTTTAATATTATCTTTAAACTTTTATTGAATTAAGCGTGAGTGAATTTTTTTATATTTAAATATCTCTTCAGTTTTCACCGATGACTTAACATCAAGAACACATTAATAATTATATATTTGAATTTTCAATTGAGTGAATTATTTTCATTATTTTGTTTCATTAATTATAATTACTTATTAAGTTTAATTAAATTTTAAGACAAAATTATGCTTTTATTTTTCCTTGACTAAACCCTTGGTAAAAGTAGAAATGATAAAAATACCCGTGTCGCATGTCCACAAGTATTTGCAGATAAAATCTGTGACAGATAATTAGTATCTGCGAGATTTTATTAACTACAAGTAGTGAATACTCACTTATAAATGAGTCAAGTGTGTATCATGTTAGAATTAATTGACGAATTAATTCTATTAGTGACTCATTTGAAATATTATGATGGGCCCAATTGTGATTTAATAAAATATAAAGACTTATTGGTTATTATTATGGGAAGTGATAATAAAATAAAGATAAAGATAAAATAAAAACCAACTTGATGGACGTTGGTTTATAAAAAGAATTGGGGTTCTGTCTCTGGCCATAAGGTTCTTTTCACTGTAACTCATCAAGTACGTGTGAGAAGAGAAAGAAAGGCAAAGAGATAGATTGGAAAACGGTGGTTGAAGAACACACAAGATTATAAATTAAAGAACGCATATTCACAGAATCTCTCATGGATCAAGGTTAGTGCTCTATTATGATTTATCGTGTGAGAATTATAAATCTTAAAGATCCTTAATTAGTTTTACATGTGGTATCAGAGCAAGATTGTAAGATTTATGATTCTCCTATTATGTGATGGTTCTCCCTTATGATGTTTTTCCCTAATGCTATAAACCCTAATTTAATTTTATCCCAAATCATCTTGAACCCTAATTAAAGTTTGAAGGGTTATTTAAGTTTTCCGTTGCGTTAAAATTGAATGCGAATGCCATGGTTGGAAACGAGAACTGATTCTCGCTGCTTGGAATTGTAATGCTTTATGAATATTTTGTTTAAATTGATTGAGTTAATGTTACTCTTAAAGATCTCGTTCTGCTGCTGCCACAAAAATTTTGTGCCGTTACGGTTTTGTGTATAGTATGAAAGTTTAGAACTGTTACCTGTGCACGTGAATATGGCATAATGTGTGAATGGCAAAGTAATATGGCATAATGTGTGAATGGCATAAAACCACTACCGTGAACGTATGCTATTATTGTGTGAACGTGCATCATGTGAAGTTACATTCCGCTACTGTTAATTTATTTATTAAAATTAAAGTGTAATGCTTTTATTAGTTGATGTCATTAATAAAATTAATATTAATTATTTTATTATATAAATAATTAATAATTTTATTTTAATTTGCAATAATATTTATGTTTGTTATTGTTAAATTAAAATTAATGAGAAAGCTATATAAAGTTTATAGCAATTAAATGTATGTGTATTTATTTATTTGAAATTAAGTATGATAAATTTTGTTAGTCACCAAAGTGGCCAAAATTTTAAAGTTTATATGATTTCAAATTATTAATGTT
>Ga0214545_1012035_pt1 | contig 11564 bp, 6 predicted proteins | sample CNSS4metaG_FD_160064 | JGI IMG/M metagenome (GOLD analysis project Ga0214545, IMG submission 160064) | Root nodule microbial communities from cowpea collected in UCLA plant growth center, Los Angeles, California, USA - CNSS4 | ecosystem: Host-associated > Plants > Roots > Nodule | place: USA... | reverse complement strand
TATATATACTTACTGTAAGGTTTAGTATTTAAGATGATATATTTGTCTAATAAGTCTAATTAATATAATTTTAGTCTCTCATCCAGTCACAAAGTAAGTATCCTTGTGAGTTTTAAAATAATTACCATAAAAATTAACAAATTTACTGTGCGTTAGTTTATGATAGGATGATGGTTTAAAATTACTTTTTTTTTTCTTTATCAAGTATTAATTTTCATTTCTTTCATTTAAGATTATATATAACAAATGAATATATATAAAAGTAAAACATTTTGTTTTTTAGAGTACATTGTATTTTCGTCAAATACTAATATCATTTTGTTTTTATTTTTCATCTATGTATATATAACACACAGATTAAAATGTGTAATTAATATTCTCTTTTATACAAAAGAATTATATTTTCAATAAATCTTTTATGTGTCTTGTATATTCATTTGATTTATATGCTCGTTTATATAGAAGTGTAAAAATAAACAATCATCAATTAAAGGTCATCTTAAATTTTCGTAATAACAGATAATTAAAAATATCATTTTTCTGCAAAACGTTTGGAGGTAAGATATTCCTTAACAATTTTGGTATGGCAAAGGCTAAAGAAGTCATGTAGTGAATATGCTCTTATTATAAAATATAACGCCGAATTGAGGTTCGTAGTTCTCGTGAAAAATAGACTAGAGAGGATTGAAATATATTTTTATAATATTCCTATAGAAAAGTTATTATTAAAATATATATAATATTTTGTAAATAAATCTAGAGCGTTCATGTTTTTACAGATTTTTTTTTTCTTTACATCTTCTGTATTTTAGTAATAGTGCCTGATTTTTTCATTGTTAAAATAACAGAAAGGTAAAATGATAAAATTAATATTAGTTTACTTTTTCTTATAATTCTATATTCATTTAAAAGATTATATTACATAAAGACGAATAATTTTACCAAAAATATTGAATATATTGAAGAAGAAAGAAAAAGAAAATCTATGTTGTTCTCCACCCATTATTGTAAATTTGAAACTAAAGATAACAATGTAAGACATCTATGAGTACTTTTACAAAAATATAGACTCAATTGACTTAAAAATAAATATAAGGACCAAAACAAATTAAAAGAACTAAATATGAAAACTATATTACTAATTAATTTTTTTTATTCTTTGTACTTGGGACACACTTTTAAGTTTTATCATTATTGCTCTCTTGTCCATACATATATACATGTTTTTCAGCACTATAGTGTTTCCATTATACTATCAGTTACTGTATGCAACTATTTGACCCATCAAGCTTGCATTACAAAAAAAAAATGAGAAATTTTTTATTAAGAAATGTAAAATTCCTAGATAAAGGTTTCAAATGTTAACATCTACCTTTCATTCCAATAGAATGGGAGAAACGAGCATATACATATTTTTGTTTGTAATCTCTCAAAGACAAGTCCATAATATTCAAGAGTATAATTAGTTAATAAAACTCAAGTTAATTAAATATATTTTAATGTAATAAACATTTTGTTGGTCCAAGTTGAATTATTCCTTTGTTTTAGTTTTTATTATTTGTTTAAACAATTAAGTATAAAACATAATTTTATATGTTTATAAGTTATGTGAAATGGGAAGTATTTATTGTAGCTCAACAAACGGATAAATAGTAATTTGATAAATGAAAAAGTCCTTTAAATTATGTTTTTGTTTGATAGACGCAAAATGTTTTATGTAATGTCACTAGTGCAAGAAAGAGTTTTGATTGCAGTTATTTTTGACATTGAACTTCGGTTGCTGAACCGAAACACATACAGACGAGATAGAAAATGATGGACTTTTGGTTTCGGTTATGAACCGAAGCATAAAGTTCCACATTATGCTTTGGTTTCCTAAATAACTGAAGTCGAAAACCTTAAAAATTAAATCAAATTTTAAATCAGAAAGGGTATTTGGTCTCGTTTCTAACCAGGATTAAGGCTAAATACCCTTAAAAATTAAGTTTTATTTTAAATCAGAAATGGTATTTGGTTAGAGTTCTAGTAATAACCGAAGCCAAATACCTTTTCTGATTTAAAGTTTTATGGTATTTTTAAAGGTATTAGGCTTCAGTTATTACTAGATCTAATGCCCATTTTATGCTTTGGAATTTGGTCATAATCTAGGCATAAAGTATGCATTTTTTTTAAATACATTATTCTTTTTTTGTTTCTTCCTACATTACTCGTATATAATACAAGAAAACCAGTCCAGAAATAGAACATTATGCTTACCAAACCAAAACAAGCCAAAATACTTAATGGACTAATAACATGCTATCATTACACGAATAAATGCACTAAATACTATTGTACACTTGTATAATGTATTTTGCACAAACTATCCTTAAATACTTAATGGACGTATTAGGAATTGGTGTAGGAGTCTTGAATTTTTGCACACAACACAATAATTTCAATTAGTATATAAAAATACAAAGTTACATATAAGTATTTTATTCAATGTAATGACTATCGTTTCACAACTACTTGTAATATGAGCACAAACAACGGCTGATATCCATTGCATTACATAATAAACATACTCATATGACCTGGTTTGTTTATTACACTACAATATGAACGCACAATTATAAATAACCGAGAAAATGAATCAAACAATTCTAATACTGTAGACCAAAATACCAAACTTGGAGGGACAACCATGCAAGCCTTTTTGCCTTAACAATTGATTTTCCTACAACATGTTGTGTCCAACAATTGAATTATGAAAAAGGAAATGTTTTAGGATACACTTATATAACAAGGAAAGTTCATAACATTGAGTTTCTTTCCAATCTATTACTTGTCTGAGATGGGTAGGCCTAGAGTTGTGCAAGGAGCAAAACCACACAACAATGTTGTCCTTTATGAAAACCATAAGTAACTGCCAATGACGTCTGAATTCAAAATAACTTCATTATTATACCTTAAAATGACAGATTATAATTAAAAGTCAACAAAGTACACTTACTCAACAACATAATGGACAAAATATATTTGTTTCCCTCTTTCAAAGCATTTGATGACATATGCTTAGATGTCATAAAACTTATTGTCTTCATTAGTGAGTTAGGGGTCTATGAACCCACATACATTATTAAATCCCATATTTTTACTAACACCAAACATATACTTGGACAAAAAATTTATTTAATATAAGTAATTATATAATCAATTAAACATAAAGAATGGTTAAGAGGCTTACATCATCCATAATTGAATAAATGTAATATTTAGTTATTCTTTCCTCAACGCAAGCTCTAAGACTTCTTGTTTATACAACTACAATGGATTCATTCCATTCGTAGTTAAACCAAACGAAACATTTCTACATTATTGACCGAACTGGAGAAATTCATGATCAATATTTTTCCATTGCATTGAATTTGTTAGATGACAAAGCAGTTTGTCACATCTTCTCATCTACATGCATCTAAGGTTTTTAGCATCTTTTAGATTTGCAAACAAACGCTTAAATCTGAGCACGATTGAAAGATATCAAACTACTTTCAAAGCAAGGTCATCCTTTTCTATCTGACCACTATCTTCACTGTAGATTTTCTGCTTGTATCGTGATAACCTCAACTTCAAACATTTTTTCAAACCTTCGAATTTGTTCTTGAATAATATGCAATCATTAGGACATGCATATATCCTTTTATACTCCATACCCATTAGACAAATATTTTTTTTTTTGAGATCATAGTTACAAGTGGTAGTGTACTTCCATCTTGAAGTTTTCATTCAACAACACCAACAATTTTGTGAAACTCTTATGTTTACCCATTTGTCGCCTTCAAATTCAACTTTCTCTCATTCAAATAGTTGACACAAGAACATCTAAACTTCACTTCATCATCATCCCTACCCTTATTACGTTATGCAAATTGTATAAATTCTTCAACTCGTGTCTTATACTTATCACTATTGCATGGTGAATTAATCCAATTTCGATCCATACATATATATACTGAAATTGTGTGAACAATTGTAGTAATCTTTAAATGAATGATGAACTTGCTTTTGTATTCAAGGGTTGACCCTATTCCATTCAAGAAGATTAACTTTTATTTTATTTTATTGGTACATGTCAATATTAAACAACATATCTTAAATTTCATGAAATTTTGTTAGCATTTTGCATTGGTGTTCAAGTTACACGAAAGGAAAGTGATTATAAACCATAATCATATATGCACCGGAAGATTAATACAAAATACAATTGTAAGTTAGAACATTATTTGTATTTGAGAGCAACCTAAAAGAATTAAGTAAATGTTGTATTTGTCATAAAACACAATCTTTCTTGTAGTGATTAATGTAATAATATTTTACATCACTTTCTTTGTAAAACTTATGGTTTTAGCTATGAGTAACTCCTTTGCAAATAATATCCAATATCTTATCTAGAAGTAGCTATATTCAAAAAAATATTCAATCTTAGTTAGGTATAACTACATCCCAAATAATACTTAGTTAAACTCAATTTGTTTATCTATCCTAGGACTATGGAACATTAGACAATATATTTCACAACTTAAAATAAAGTTTACACATTTAATCCTCCATTCTTATATATTTCACAATCTTTTACATATTTAATTAAATAAGAACACAACTACATGAGGAGATGAACCATATGCTAGCTTGCATGTTATTATAGTCGGGCATCATGGATAAGAGAAAGTAAAACGACAAGTTGTTTTACATGCTAGTCCAATTGATATTATTTTTTTTTCCCTAGAACCTACTAATTTTATCATTCCTATTTGCAAATCAATAACCAAAACATAAAAAATTTCAAATTAAATAGAAATATAAACATATTAATTTATAGTTTTTTTACCATATTACTAATTTTATTTTTTATATGCATTATCTAATTTTAATAATATAAAATATATAAATTTATTTTCAATTTATAATATGCGTATTAATTATTATTAAAAATAAATTAATTCAAATATAACAAAATTAATATACTTTCATCTTAATTAATGACGACCAAATATCCTGTATTTAATTAAGATCCTAGTTTCAATTACTTCTTTTCAATTTTATATATAGCACTAAAAAAATTTCTAATTACCATAAAAATTAATTAATATTACATAACCAAAACCAATGCAACTGTTGTACGAATTTCACCCGAGATAAAATTTTAACTTCAACTCCTATAAATAAATAAAAATGGTTATTAGAAAAGTTGAAGTAAAAATTGATCGTATATATTCTTATGTAAATGAACAACTAAGAGCATTTAGTGAGTCTTTTAAGACATTTAATGAGTTAATTGATTTCCAATAAAAGAATTTATTGAGTGATTACGTAACTCTTTGTGATTGTTTAAGAGGTGTAGTTAGAGAGGCATGAGACTTATGACACTTGTTCAGTATTAATTAAGGTAGATTGATTGGTTTTGATGGAAGAAGATGAAGAGGAAGAAGAAAAAATAAAATAAAATAAAAGAAGGTAATTGATTTTGCCCCACCAATCAAGCAATTAAATGAATTTGTTGGTAAGCACCCACTAACTCCCCCATGTGCCCTAGAAAAGACAATTTGCCCATATTGTCCAATGTCTCCCCATGTGTTCCCTCAACTCTTGCTTTTTTGCAACACTAGGGCGGCTTCTATTTTATTCATGCTCTTCTTTCTTCATTTTCAACACTTTCCCTCTATTATATAAGCCCCTAACCTCATCACCTTCTCTTTGCTCCTCCTTCACTTTCCAAACAGATCAAAGATGATGAAGTTGAGGTCAAAGAGGTTTTCAAGAACAAGCTCCAAGCTTCCCAACAATGGAAGCAAAGGAGAAAGGGATGCCAAAAACATCGGTGAAATCAAGTGGGAACTTAGGCCTGGTGGCATGCTTGTTCAGAAGAGGGAGAGTAATAATAATAATAACCAAAGTTCTGGGGAGGGAGTCATTGCTGTTAGAGTTTCCACTGTCTCAAAATGGCATGACATTTCCATTGATGCCACTTCAACTTTTGGTAATGCTCTTCTAATCAAATCTAATTTTAGTTATAAACATGTGAAATAATTTGATTCTCAATACGTTTGGTTTAATGAAATACAGTTTTAGTTACAAACCCTTTTATTTATTGAGTTTGGTTATCAGAAAAAAGATTCAAACATATGTTACACTTCAAAGTTTTGGGTTTAAAATAATGTATATATTAAGTTTCTTGTAGTTATTATAGTGTAAAGTTTCACCTAATGAAAAATCCCACATTTGTTTTCTCATCAATTTGTTGTTCATGCATACCCTTTTCAAAGTCTACTCCAAATTTTCATTTTGAGTTAAAAGGGTGTTTGTAGAAATAAAAAAGATTCAAAATTTTGGTTTATATTGTTGACTTTGAAATCATTACTTTTTCTTGAAGTGGGTGTTTTATACTTATTAATTTGTGAATGGTAATAACTTGCAGGGGAACTAAAACTGATTTTGTCACTGGTGACAAATTTGGATCCTAGAGAGCAGAGGCTTCTGTTCAAGGGCAAAGAGAGAGAAGACAGTGAATTTCTTCACATGGTTGGGGTTAGGGACAAGGACAAGGTCCTAATGCTTGAGGATCCTGCAACTAAGGAGATGAAGCTTCTTGGCATGGCAAGAGGCCAACCCATTAACAATACTTGCTGTACCATTACTGTATGAACACCCTTTAATTAATTCATCAAACTTCTTGTTATTAATTAGCACTAACCAGAAAACAAAAGAAAGAAGACAAAAACAAAAGGTGAAGTAAAGTTTAATGTAATGATATGGTCTTTCTTCACTTTTGTTTGTCTTAGAATAGAAACTTAATTATGTACTTATCTGTTGGGTAGAACCTCCCTTCATTTAAAAATTGTACAACATCATGCAATGCCATGGCAGTTTCCTCAGTTTTCTCTTGTAATTCAAGTATCCATTCTCTCCTATGTTTTTTGTGTTGTACCTTCTCTTGTGTTTTTAAAATATATTAATTTTGATACATTAGCAAACTTTTTAATATGCTTTAAAATATAAAATTAATATAAGTTAATGTATTTTTAAGGTTCATTATATAAACAACACAAAAAAATATTATTAAGAATCAAAAGTGTTTCATCAAATATTGTACAATCTTTTGTTCTTTGTTTCATTTTTTTTTCTTGTAAGGATTTTTGTTGTATTTTGAAGGTTCAGCATATAAAAAAAAATCAAAATCAAAATGTAGTGTTGTACAACCTTTTGTTCTTTGTTTTTTTTTTTTTAAAATATAATTTTTTAAAAAAATTTAATTTTTTTTTTTATTTTTTTATAATTTTTTTTTTTTTTTTTTTTTTTTTTTTTTTCTTGTGATGGTTTTGGTGTGTGTCCTTTGTTCAATTATATAAAACCCATGCGTGCACGCCGACAAAAGAAAACTATTAACAATGCTAGAAGTAGGGTGGAAGCTTTGCTAAGGTATTGGAACTCATAGGTTGTAAAGTTCGAGATGTTTGGGTCAAAGATGGTATTCAAATCGAGGTTCTACACTTTAAATTTCTTAAGAATTAGAAAAAAAAAAGTGTTAATCTCAATTCTTAAAGAATGGTTTTATATGTCATTAAAAGTTCATATAAGTGGTGAGTTATTATTTTCTTAAATAAGTGATGCAAATTTGAAATCAATAAGTGAGTCATTATTATCCTTGGCAACATGTTTATAAAAGGAGTATGAACTTTAAATGTCCTTAAACCTTAAACAAAAATTATTAATTGAACATTAATGTTATCATTACATTTTAAATATTATTAGTGGGAATTCATTAAAATCTAAAATTAATAAAGGAATTTGTAGTTTTTAAAAAAATTTAGAAAACCAAAAAAAGTGTTATCAGCATTCCTCTTAATTCTTTATTCAACCCAAATGTACAAATCCGAATTGTAAAAAGAGAAGTTTTACTTAAAACTTTGGTTAATTTATAACTTCGAATTCCTTTTAGTTATTGATTGTAGTTTTAATCTCCTATTTTCTCACAATTTTAGTCCAAAGATTTTACAAAATTCAAAAAATTATCAAAATCGCAAAAATTATAGTTTTTTAAGGTATGTAAGACAAAAATCGTAAAATAATAATAACCAAAGTCTGTATAAAAAAATAGAAGAGACAGAAATTTTAATTTGAGTAAATATTTATTATTTTTCAATATTTTCGACCTAATTATTTTTCCATTAATACTTTATTCTTTCAAGTGTACATAGAATAATGATAGAAGGGTGCTAAGAAAACTTAATAATAAATAGTAATGATGTGAAAAGGGAAAGTGGTGGTGCTGTAGAAGGTCTAAGTGGGAGGCAAAAGAGGTCCATGACAGGCATGGAGTTCTCTTATCTGGGAAGCAATTTGAATGGAATTCAGCACAATCATTTTTGGGTATTCATCATGCCCTTTCTTTTCGTACATTTCTACATTCAAAATATCTCTCATCTAGGCATAAGAATGAGACTGGATCACGACATGTACAGTGCCTAAAGGCAGGTATTAATGGATATAAAAAAATATAAAAAAAAGACAATTTACACATTTTTAAAATAAAATTATAAAAATATATAAAATAATATAAATATCTGTTGCGGACAGTGACAAAGTTTGGACAAAAAGTCATGCGTGTCAAATTATATTTTTTATATATAAATTAATTTTTTAATTAAAAAATATATTTATTTTCTCTCTTCATTTCTTCTACTCAAAGCAAGCACATACAATAGTAAAATTCAAACAAATATGAATATCATTCATTTTCATATCATAAAATAACTATAAAAAACTATCATTAAATGTCAAATATTTATTTTAGTCAAAGTGTTCTTCTGCATTCTTTTAAGGGACTTGAAATCTTGAATAATTGAATGAGGACTAAAACTTGTTGCAATATTTCGTTCAATATAACCTATCATACTACTTGTTAAAAAATTTTCAAATTTATTATATGTATAATTCTATGAATTTTAGAGAGTTGTTTTTTCTTTTCTTCAAATAGTGAACTCATGAAATTTTTTAAGTTTAGATGATGTAGATGCATTTTACCCTAAACCCTAAACCACATGTAAAACAAAAAAAGATGCTTCAAAAAAACAAAGGTAGAAAATGAACTTACTCAAAAGAAGAAATTGTTTGGTCTAAAATGGTATGTAAATCCTCAATTTCAATGTGGTGGAACCTTATTTTGAAAATAATGAAAGATTGAGGTTAAAAATTGAGTTAGAAAAGAGAGAGAAACCAAAAAAAGAAAGAAAAAGAAAGTACATTGAAGTTTAAAAAAAACATTTTTAAACTAACTTAATATACATAATATAAGTGTTAGATATATATTACATTTGTACTGTACCTAGACAGTCCTAGGTAACTACTCGGTCTAAACCGCCTACGTTTATGATGGAGCTTGGTGGAGATATGAAGCTCCAAGTCCAGCGGAAATGATGGAGGAAGCATGGAAGAATGGAAGCAAGTTTGTAAGCTCTTGCTTGCAATGGATAGGTGAAAGGGTGAGTGATTTAGAGGTAGCTCTAACTTAGGAAGGGGGCTAGAGGTAAAGAGAGTAAGCTCTCTAAAAGATGACTCTCAAGTGGCAATAGTGAGGAGTGTTCTCAACTCAAAGTGTCTATTGCACAAAAATTCAAGAGTGATACAAATGAGTGAATTTTTGGCTTTTATATGAAGCCATTTACACATGAGAAAGGAGAGCCATTGGATGGAGTGGGCCTTGCTCTTGGACGTTGATGAAAGCTTGGAGAAGGAGGCAATGTCACGCCCTTTGGATCTTGGCTTGAGGAACAAGAAGGGTTCTTGGCCTTTGAATGTGATGACCAACCTTAGTTAAACCATGAAGCAAAGGTGTCTCCTTGCTTTACTTTGATAGTCTCGACCATGTATGAAGAGGAATGGGCCCAGCCCAATTTGCACCCCATCCTATGTTCCTTTCGTGTCTTATGTATTATTGGAAAGGAAGGCCTAAACATTGGCCCAAAATAAATTCTATTCTACTACAATTACATGTAATCCTTCAGATCTTGGTGATTTCCTTAGCCCATGTGAATAATGTGTGGATGCTTTGGTCTTGATGGTCATTTAAAGGAATACCCATTTGAATCTTTCTCATCATAGACCTTGTTGTTGGGCCTCTCAATGGGCTTCCACAGGATGTTGGGCTTGAAGGATCATGTATGCTTGGTGAGATCACATCATCCCCTCCACCTTGAAGAGGATTTGTCCTCAAATCGTGGTGGTCATCCTCATCATCTATGGAACCTGTAAAAGGAACTAAGTCAGTTATATTAAATGTAGGATGCACACTGTATTCAACAAGAATTTCTAATTGATAAGCATTATTATTGATCTTCTTTAGAATTTGGAATGGACCATCACCTCGGGGACCAAGTTTGGATTTTCTTAGGTGAGGAAATCTTACCTTCCTTAGATGTAACCAAACTAAGTCACCCTCATTGAATGACCACACTCTCTTGCCCCTTTTTTTAGAATGTGCAATCTTTTCTATTTGAGCTTGAATTTGACTGTTAACCTTCTCATGAAAATCTTTGATGAATTGGGACTTAGAAACCCCTTCTTTATGAACAAAGTTAAAAGAAGATGGAAGAGGTAACAAGTCTAGAGGAGTGAGAGGGTTAAAGCCATAGACAACCTCAAAAGGTGAGAGTTTGGTGATGCTATGGACCACTCTATTGTATGCAAACTCAATGTGGGGAAGATACTCATCCCAAGAGTTATGGTTCCCCTTAAGCACAACCCTAAGCAATATGGAGAGGGATCTATTGACTGCCTCTATTTGCCCATCAGTTTGAGGGTGACAAGAAGTAGAAAAAGAAAGTTTAGTTCCAAACCTAGACCACAAAGTCCTCCAAAAATGGCTTAAGGAACTTAGTATCCCTATCAGAAACAATTGTCTTGGGTAAGCCATGAAGACGAACCACTTCTCTAAAGAAAAATTTTGCAATGTGGCTTGCATCATCGACTTTGTGGCAAGGAATAAAATGTGTCATTTTTGAAAAACGGTCCACAACCACAAAAATCGAATTAACACCCCTAGAAGTCCTTGGAAGCCCTAGGACAAAGTCCATACTAATATCCTCCCAAGGGGTGGAAGCCACAGGCAAAGGAGTATACATCCCAACAGGCATTGCACTAGACTTAGCATGTAAACAAGTTAAACAACTAGCGCAATGTTTTTGAATATCACGTTTCATGTGGGGCCTAAAGAATTTTTCCTTAAGCATTGCCAACGTTGTGGCGACCCTAAAATGTCCATAAGCCCCCCCTCATGCATCTCAATGATTAAGAGTTTACGATGAGAACCACATGGAATGCATAGGCGGGCTTCTTTGAAAAGATATCCATTTGAGATTGAGAAGCTGCCTTGGGACTTATTTAAGCAATTAGAAGAAATAGGAGCAAAGAAGGGATCTTGACCATACAATTCACATATATTGTCAAATCCAAGAATTTGAGATCCAAGTTTGGCTAAAAGAGTATATCTTCTAGAAAGTGCATCAGCCACAACATTGGATTTCCCT
>Ga0214545_1012034_pt1 | contig 11566 bp, 4 predicted proteins | sample CNSS4metaG_FD_160064 | JGI IMG/M metagenome (GOLD analysis project Ga0214545, IMG submission 160064) | Root nodule microbial communities from cowpea collected in UCLA plant growth center, Los Angeles, California, USA - CNSS4 | ecosystem: Host-associated > Plants > Roots > Nodule | place: USA... | reverse complement strand
ATATCTCTATATATAAATTATATAATATATATATAAAAAAAAAAATATATATATATATATATATATATATATATATATATATATATATATATATATATATATATATATATATAATTTGTATCTTTAATCGGTATATACTTCAATTAACAGTTTATTCAAAACAATTATATATCTTCCTTAAAAAAATGTGACTAGTTTTTTCAAATGCTACACTTAAATCATCAAACATTCAAGATATACTAGAAGGGGAAGCTTTTATTAAATATATCACTAATATATTTCCTTAATTTTAATATTTTAATTTTTCATCATGAATTAATTAAATAGTACTCTTAAGTATATTTTTTTATCATTAATTAACATGACATATATAACTGGCTAGATCTAAAATTATATGCCACATAAAAGAATCTTTATGAAACAGTATAATAAGTCATGTTTCTTCACCATTTCTTTTATCAACAAAAATAAATATATTAAATATAGATAAAGGGTTGTTCATCCTCATACAAGAAAATAATAATAATAAAAATGAGAAGATTATAACACATTCACTTATTTTGCTATATACGGCATAGACAATTGGTATTTACTCACTCAAACAAAGACATTCTCAATTAGAAAACACATTAAACAGTCTACAGACTAATTTATTTTCCCAAATTTCTTCTTCAAAACTCCCTTTACTTGTTCTGTTGGTATAATTAGAGTTCTTACTCAAGATACTATGCCCTCTTAATTATTTATGAAAAAAATTAATTTTGTTATTTAGTTAAATTATATTTACAGCTAAAAACTTTGTAGCCATAAGATTTAAAATTGTACCTACAGTATCAGACTTTTAAATATGTACCACGTGCAATTCTTTATCGCAGTACCAAAATTTTGCCCCTCCTTCTGCATTTTAGTGTACCAACCAGACAAATAAGTAATAATATTCATAAAATTTTATTTATTATAGATTGTTATAACTTTGAGATATAGAATTACCAATAAATAAATACATATTATTTTAATCGTGTTTTGTTTTATTTTCCATCACTTGAATTGTATATATTCTTATTTTTTATATTACTTATAGAAGTGAAAATGAATTTAAATATTATTCTAATTTTGATAACGAAGATATGATAAGTTAACAAACACTCATATTTTGGATTATTATAATAATACCTTAAACCTAATTATTTTTTAAGGGTTAAATATGTTTTTGTCCCTTAAGTTTCAGTCAAATTTGTAATTAAATACTCTTTGAAACTCTAGAGCAATTTAGTCATTCATCTTAAAAATATGTGAATTTAGTCTTTTTAACCAAATTTTGTAATGTTAAGTTTATGTAAGGTGTAAATATTTAAAATACTAACATGAAATGCGCTTTAAACGTCAGATCATCTTAACAAAATTTGGTTAAAAAGACTAAATTCACGTATTTTTAAAGACAAAAGACTAAATTGGTTTTAAAGTTTTGAAGAAGGACTAATTCTAAATTTCACTTAAACTTGAGGGATTAAAAACATATTTAACCCTATTTTTTATGAAATAAATTTGAAATGTAGAATATAAATTTGTCATATCTCCTGTCAAACCCATCTGATAAACCAAAATGAAAGTTTTAGAAATTCCACATTGTGACAAACTAGGTTTGGAGTTAGGTCGATGAGTCATGTATGACAGCTGGATGCTGTTCTTGTGATTTGGCAAAAGAATTCCTTGAGAATGAATATGGATGAATGGTTTGTGTCATTTCTCTGGAAGCTTCCTAGTTATTGCTTCACACATTCCATGCACATTTGCCCTATACGATTACAAAATCTGATTTATGGATCAAAGGTAAAACTCCCAGTACAAAAACAGAACTATGTAACATGAGCACATGGAATTCGTACGTTAATCTGTCATACCTATGAACACAACCATCTCAGGAAGAAGAAGCTCAGTCAAAATTGGCCAGATGAAGAGAATCAATTGTACTCACCTCAATAACATTAACAGATAGATACACATCAGCCTTATTAAAGACAAATATTTAAGAACTACAATGATATCTTGACTATTAAATTTTGACAACTTTCTTTTACAACATGATATGTTATTTTTTAAGTGATTTTAGAATATTGAGAATAAGAAAATGGAGAACCATTTAAAAAATGTCACCTTAAATTTGTGAGAGAAAATTGTCAAAATTTAGTAATAAAAAATTATTTTTCATTTAAGAATCGTCATTTAGACAATTTCCAAAGTAATAAAATGTTAAGAATCCGTCAAAGTCTCCTATTAAACTAAAGATTGTTCCTCGTAACAGTTAAATGTTCCATGATTTTTTTTTCTTCAAAAGAGTCTCCTAAAGATAACTGAAGGGTTTGAATAATATTTATATAAATTAATTAGTTTGACTTAAGTTGAACTTTTATATATGTATTAGATCATTCACTCTAATTGCAGTGTTGTCTATTTTCTTATCCAATTATACGTAGTGGAAGGTTTTTGCATTTTAAAGATAACGATGATGATGATAACTGATAAGGAATTGTCATGGAACAAGGTCGGGTAAACATCGTCGTCGTTGCTAAAAGAAATAATTGACATTATTTTCGCCATTTCTGAAACAAATGTTAAAAATAGAAAGATATTTTATAACCGTTAAGAAAAGAAGCAGAAAATAGAAAGTGTTACCATGATGATGGTAATAGAATTATGGAGAGAAGATGGTAATAATTACGCAGTTGGAATCCGACACGACCAGCGAAAAGGGACGTTGCATGGTATGAAAAGTCATGTAACACTGCACTCACATGCGCTGTCTCCTCTTCACCAATCTAACACTCTTCACGTTTTCTCAATCTTCATCTTCTGCTACCGTCCAAAAGAAAAAACCTTATCTACAGTTTCACAACACCTATATATAACACACATGCTTCAAACACTCCAACAACCTCAAACAACCGAACCATCACCAACGCACCACCACACTTTATTTCAAGTTATTACACTGTCAACAACCAACAAACACTTGTCAACCATGGCCAAGCTCAGCGTAAGAACCAGCAAGAGAAGTGTGAGTGACATTGTGAAGTTCAAATTCGTGGAGAAGCTTCAGAAGAGACTCTTACCTGGGAGAAGCAAAGAAGGGTCTGTGTCAAACTCAACGTATGTTCCAGAGGACGTGAAGGAAGGACACTTCGCTGTGATTGCTGAGGGTGGAGAAGAACAGAAGAGGTTCGTGCTGCCACTCAGTTGTTTATCCAACCCTAAGTTCTTGAAGCTGTTGGAGCAAGCAGAAGAAGAGTATGGGTTTGATCATGAAGGTGCTGTCACCATTCCTTGCAGGCCCAGTGAGCTTCAGAGGATACTGTCTCACCAATGGCATCAACAAGGAACTCAAACTTCTGCTCCAAGAAAAACTTACACAAAATAATCCATGGAGTTTTAACACAATTTTATTATTCAAAAATGAAGCTGGAATCTTTGCTTGACCTTCTTTCCTGCACCTCTGGTCAAATTCATTTGACTGTCTAATTAATTCTTCCACCAAGGACTAATAAAATGTTCCGGCTCCAATGATACTTTGTTCATCTTCACACTATAATAAGAATATATATTCCACAATACTAATATCATTCAGTTTATCTTCATTGATCCTATGTTTATGAACAGTACACTAATTAGTGTATCGTGTGGTAATATTAATTTGTTGAGTAACTTTAAACTAAGCATAAACTCTGTTTGTAAAACGTACGAGTCCTTCAAACATGAATGGACATTGGTACAAAACGATAAGTGTGTATTTGTTTCTCCGTTGTTGTACAAACGTGACCAAGTCAAATTCTTAAAGGGTTTTGAAAAGTAAAAGAAAAACACACTTGTCCTTCAAAGGGGTGAAGTTCCAACCAAGAGTTGGGTGTGTTCATTACTTTGTTCACGGCCAAATAAACACACCATGATTGGAACAATAGTAATAATATGATGACTAGAATCTAAAAACAAGATATGACGTGAGAAAGTTGTAAATTATGAACAAAACATGTTATGATAATCTGAAACTGCTGGGTTTTTTGAGGAAATATCTTGAACGTGTCTGTGCTCCAACCAGCTAAGATGCACTTTCTGAGGAGTGTATTCCAACCAAGTTAGAAGGTGTTATTATAATTAGGGACATCCTTTCCTATAATGAAATTATGGCTGCGACCAATGATTCTGTTGCTTGTCGAATGACTTTAATGCTATGCAATGAAATTATTTTGGCATTTATATTCATGTATAAAGTTTGAATTTGGGTGGTACCAGCTGTCAATGTACTATGAATAATGTAAAATGCTCAAATTAGTACTCTGCTTTGTGCATCATAATTACACACACTCAGACTAGTACTCAACTTCGGACAGGGCATCAAAAATAATTATCATGAATCAAGACACCATGCCTATTTCGTCCCTTCTACATACCTAAGACAGATACTTTGTATTTACAAAATTTAGTTGTATCTATAAATTACTTTACAATTTTTTTCTAAATCCTTTTTCTATTTACTATTCACTCTTGAATGCAAGAATAATATACAATAGTCTCTACCGTCCAAATAGGGTCTTCAAACTTTGATGAAAAATTAAAATTTATTATTCTTCCAAATTTTCTTACAATTTGGTCTTTAAACTTTGATTATAAATATACTATTTTTAACCTAATTGTATTAAATTTTTTTAATGTATCAAACAACATTTTAAATTGTTGTTTGAGTTATTTATATCGTTTAATACATTTCAACTCAAATATTATTTCAAAATAACGTTTAATATGTAAGAAAAGATTATATTACTAGATTAAGAGAACTATAATCATTCACTTTTAAAACTGAGATAAAAATATATTAATGAACGAATTTTAATTTTGTTTTTATATTTAGAGTCTAAAAGTATATTTAAATCTTAAAAAACTATATAAAAAAATAAAATTAATTTTTTCAAAACAGTTAAAATTGAGGTATTTATAATATATATATATATATATATATATATATATATATAAATTTTTAAAGTTAATATTTTTAACTTATAGATAAATTAGTATTTTAAGTTTAATTTATGACAAACTCATTTAACCTTTCTTTTCTTAATTTTCTAAATCTTTATAAAAATATTCATCGAAAACATATAATAATTATTGTTTTGCTTAAATAACATGAAGTACAAAAATCCTCGTATTTATTTAATATTTTATATTTAATATGATAAAAAAAATTCATTTATATGATTAAAGCATAACTCTATTATAAATATGTTTTGTGAAGTTATCTAAGTCCGTGTTTGTTTCTGACAATTTTTTGTGCATACAAACGAAAGAGTGAATAACGTGAGTTTGTTTAAGATGATTTGAACAGAATTGTGAGTATGGGTTTATAATATGCAACAAAGGAGTGTTCTTCATTATTGTCATGAAAAGAGAGGTAAAAGACGTGTCAGGCATATGAAGTTACACATTGTCCTTCTATGAAAGTTATTAACATGGAAGAGAACGAGAAAAACGATTTTGCAATGATAAGAATTGATTCTCCTCTTCTTATATTTTAAAGAGAATCGATTTTCATTTTCCTCATATAAAACAAGGATCAATTCTTCTCTCATATCTCACCCAGAATCAATTCTTATCCTTGTTTTTACATCCATACAATAAATGTTGATGAGATTGAAATAAAATGCATGGGAGAAAAAATAATAATAATAATAATAATAATAATAAATTTTAAACATTTTGTCAATTAATTTTTTTTAATTTATCAAAAAAAAATCACATCACTCATTAACTCTTATAAATTTTTCTTTTAATTTTTCATCTGTCTACATATTTTTCTTCATACAAAAAAATTCTATTTTCATTCCTCTTTATCCTTAAATCCACATAAATTTCCTCTCCAAATTCAACAAACACAGACTAAGTTAAAAATGTGTTTTGGGTGAAGCTGATGAGTCAGATTATGCTAAGTCATATCATAAATTTATGAACTCTTTTAGGACTTGTCATCATCAGCATGGGTATACAATAGTGTGGGGGATGTTTGTAAACTTGTGTATGGGACGTTTAGTCTAATCAGAAAAGCTTCAGTATTTTGAGTACATCTTGTACTCAAATATAATATTATTTTTCTTATAAACAAAAATGTAGGTCATAATAACTTTATAGTATACGTTTGATCTGTTGACGTGTTTCATAAAACGTGTTACATGTTTAACTTTGATGCAGCGGTTGGCAAGTGGCACAGATCTATAACTCGCACTTTATTAGGTTGGTTAAAATCTATCATAGGTTATAAAATTGGAAGAGAGAACTATAAAAAAAGGTAATTTTTTAGGAAAAGGAATGAGGGCTCTGCTTTTCTTTTTTTCCGAACCATAATTTTATAATTCAATATGAGAAACCAAATACGAGGGCTTAGGTATTGTTGAATATTCTGTGAATCAAATTTACAGAGGGGGAAGTAAAAATAAATAAATTAGTCAGACATAATATAAACTTGGGAGGGAGACTTACAAACTCTCTATATACATACGAAGGACATCTCTAGTTGGAGAATTTGTACAATGCGCATGGCCCAATTTAAGTAATGGATTTATTGGATATTTTCAATAAATTTGTAATTATGTTTGTAAAACCTTGATTTGATAAATTTTAAAACAAGGCTTATAGATATATAGTTTTATGTAATAATTTGTTATTAAATAAACAATCAGTTTATCCAAACGTATGAAGTTAGTGGCATAAATGATGAATAACATACCGTGATATGTATGATGGTGGACAGCAAGCATGATTTGTGAACCATAAACTATCTCAAACCTCAGGTTGTATAATATAAACACGTAATTAGACAAATTTGTTGAGTTCAGTCAGATAAACCAGCCTTTGATCTTAAATGCTCCTTAAAATCCATGATGTCACCTTCCCATCTGGTCACAGCTTGATCAGCGCAAACCCATATCTCGTGGGCCACTTGATTTATGAGCCTAAAATCATGACTAACAAGCACCATGCCACCGTCCCATTCATTGAGTGCCTCAGCCAAGGAGTCAATTGTTTCAATATCTAAATGGTTAGTTGGCTCATCCAGAAGGAGCAAGTGAGGCTGTCTATAAGCTAACCATGCGAATATCACGCGGCTCCTCTGCCCGTCAGATAAATTCTTCATCGGCATCACCTGCGCTTTACCCGACAGTCCAAATTTACCAATTGCTGCTCTCATCCTCTCCTCCTCATTTCCGGGGTATTCTTTTATCATAAACTGTAGAGCAGACAATTCCATGTCTAGCTTTTCAGCCAAGTGCTGGTGAAATTGTGCAATTCGAAGGTGATTGTGGCGTCGAACCATGCCATCCACAGGTACCAGATCGCCAGTCATTAGTTTCAGTAACGTACTCTTCCCAGCACCATTGGGTCCAACCAGAGCAATCCTAGAGTCTAAATCAACCCCAAAGTCAAGGTTTTTGTAGATCAGATTATCAGGAGTGTAACCAAATGTCACCTCCACGAATTGGAGGACAGGGGGTGGAAGTTTTCCCACGTCAACAAACCGGAATACCAGAATTTTGTCTCTTACCACCTTCTCTGTCAGTCCACCTCGCTCCATTTTTGCTAGAGTTTTCTCTTTACTCTGGGCTTGGCGTGCCAGTTTGGCTGATCCATGACCAAATCGAGCTATATATTCCTTCATGGAGGAAATCTGCTCCTGCTCCCATTTGTACTGCTTCATCTGGTTCTCTTCAAGCTCAGCACGTGTCTGAACATATTGATCATAATTCCCAGTATAGAGCTTCAGCTTCTTGTTTTGCATGTGGATGATATTTGTGCAGACACCGTTAAGGAAATCCTGGGAGTGTGAAACCACAACCAGAATGCGGTCAAACCTTTTCAAATTCTCTTCTAGCCACACACAAGCCTCCAAATCTGCAAATGTATTTTTGAAAACCTATGAATCACCAATTATTCCAGGACCAAAGATGAAACATACTGACAGATGTAACTAAAAAACAAGAGCAAGAACATTTCACTGAGACCAATACAGTGAAAACAAATAAATTTAATTTAATTTGGAAATGTAACAAATAACATTAATGATGGACGTAGTTAAGATTGTATTATATCATTTGCATTAGTAGAATTACAACCACCATAATAAAATGTTAATGGAAAGCATAGGGTCGACAATTTTTCAAGTAAAATATATTACGAATTTTAAGATCAATGAAATTTGATTGACATTTAAGAGTGAAAACAAATGGATCTGGCATTCACAAAATCAACCATGTTGATATAAAGCATCTAGTGATCTATTAGCCTACCCTGAAGCAATCATGCTACGGCAATCCTTTTTCTATACACTAAAGCTGGCACAAAAGAAAATTGCTCTAAACACTACTCAGAAGCCTACCCCGGTAAACCGGCAGGATTCAACAAATTCAGGGCTACTATTTGATAGACATAATTTATAAAATAGAGAAAGAATCTGCAGGGTCTTCCACTTAAAATCACAAAAAAATAAAACCATTTTTTCTAAGAAGAAGGGATACCGAGGTGATTGGTTGGTTCATCAAGTAAAAGAATGGTCGGGTTCATAAATAGAGCACGAGCTAAAGCTATCCTCATTCTCCAGCCACCAGAAAAATCACGGGTCTTCTTTGCCTGCATCTGCTTGTTGAAACCAAGACCAAATAAAATTTCGGCAGCACGCTTTTCTGCAGTTGATGCATCTAAGGCTTCCAATCGTTCATAAACACGTTCAAGTGTTTCACCACCCCCATCATCCTGGACCCAAGACCACCAACAATTAAGTGAGCCAGAGATCCAAAAACACAAAATGTGGAGCAAAACAGATTCGATACTACTAAACATACCTGAGCTGCCAAAGCTTCAGCTTCTTTCTCCAATTTCAACCTTTCCTCATCACAGCTTATGACAGCCTCCAATGCAGACATATCAGAGGCTTCGATTTCTCTGGTAAGGTGATAAATATCCATGTGATCTGGAATAGGTAGCTCTCGACAACCTATTGCCGTAAGAAGGGTAGATTTTCCACAACCATTTAATCCGAGCAAGCCATAACGTCTGAAAGGAATATATGGTAAGCACAAACACTGAAAAATATTAGTTATGAATTACAGCATCCTAACAAAAAGCAGAAAAAAGTTATAAGGATGACAAACCTTCCATAATTTAGCTCTAATTCAGAATCAACTATCAAATCATGCCCATGGAAAGTAACTGAGAGAGATTCTATCTGTAATTACAGTATAAATGTCAATAATGATCATTGTAAAGGTGTAAGCAAATACCTAAACTTAAGACACAAATATTTTTAGCGCATAAACTTACAGTGTTAACCTTCCTATAAAAAATCGTTATTGGAGAGTGTTTTCTTACATGAATGAGAACGACCAAGGCATATGGTAGTATGCCAATGCTACCAACTCAGTTGTAAGGCTAGGCACTCGTGCAAGAAAAAATAAGCCAAAAGACCCACTAAGCTGGGAATGTCTACGACATTTTAGAACTAAAATATTGCAGGTATAGAAAACATGTATTAATAATTAAAGTTTTGCATTGACTATTCTCCTACCGCTGTTCTATTTCTAGGGAGGAATGAAGTATACGCATACAAAAAAGTAAGGCAGATATTTTTGTATGAGATGGTGAATATTTTTTTATGAGATTGTACATCACCAACAGATATGACCAAATTACAGTATATAAGCAGGTCAAACTCATCTTAGACCATTTTCTATGATGTTATCAAAGTTTATCACAAGGAGATTAGTGTTAGGGTTAATTTAGGCCAAAACCCGCTTTCTAAGAACTTTCAATTAAAAATATTAAGGCATTTTTTCTTGCGAAGTAAACTTGGCATCCATGACAGCATAACTCAAGACAAATATCATCAATATATTACATGGAGCGAAATGCGTGGGCACCATAGTATTTAGGTAACTGAGGGCATCAAAGTAACTACGCACGAACTTTAGGTGCAAGGAAATGTATTTGAATCCTCTAATAAGAAAACAGGAAATAAATCATTCAATTATTTAGAAACCAGATTCTTGGTTCCAGACAAAACCTCTGCAAAATTTTACGGTTTAAACCGAGGGTTACATTAACTAAATCAACGCCTTTCCTCAACAGTCAAAAGAAGGACGTCACAAATCATTCTAAACTCAGCCTCAATCAACAGAACCGAAACATCAAATGCACAAACACAAACTCCACATTATAATAGTAATCAACAAAGTTAACAACAAAACAGAGTATCCAACCGGTGGATGTGTAACACTGTACTCACCCTAATATCCCTAGAAAGAGGATGAGAGCAGAGGACGCCGGTGCAGGTTCGATCGGAAATATAAATCTCCCCAATTCCGTCGGCGAGCTTGTCGGCTGGCTTCTCGGAGGTCGACGTTTTGGAAGAAGCAGCTACCGCTTTGCCACCTCTCTTGGCCGCCGCCGCCGCCTTCTTCTGTGCAGCTTTCTTCTTGCTTGCGTCGGACACCATCTTCAATATCTAATCTCCGAATAGCAACAATCAACTATGAACTTCGAAACAGAAAAAGAAAACATGCATTGATGAATATGAAGGCGAAAATCAGAGGAAGGAAATGCAAACCCTTTGATGAAAGAGCGAAAAGACGACAGATTAAAAGCCCTCCGTTGGATTGATGGTACCGTGAAAGTGTAAAATTCTGATGAAGTAAAGGCTTAGGGTTCAAAGCTTCGGTTGCAGAGGAAGAAGTAGGAGTAAGAGGTGAGGTTTGGTACATATAGAACTGTGCGCTTCCACGTGTCCCCTCCGGAAGGACTTGCCTTAACCTTTTGCTTCCAAATAATATATATACTCGTATAAATCGAATAGAATGTTGTAGAAAAATGCTACACCACCATTGATATTTTCTGAGTCCTGAATTTTTGACTTGCGAACACTTTTTTCATTGCATTATTATATCATTAACTAATTATATTCAACTCTTTCTGAATTTCAACCATCCAACCAATATCATTTTCCTACCATTTCACGTTGCGTCGACAAAATAATTTTTGAGTGGAACACAAATTATAAAGTCACATTCCACATCACAATAATTTGAATATGTCTTTGGTTTCCCAAATTTGGGATAGTTTAATTTTGGTATAAATACATTTGGTACCCAAACTTTTTCGAAAAGTTCAATGTGGTACCGAACTTTAGGAATGTTCAATTTGGTACCCCAATTTTCTAAAGAGGTTCAATTTGGTTCTCTCCATTAAGTTGGAGTTAACACCATGTCCGTACAGGACACGTGTCACGCCATGAAATTTTTATCTTTTTTTAAATTTTTTTTTCAAAAAATTTAAAAAACTGCCACGTGTCAGTTTATCATCGTGCCACGTGGCAGCTTACAAGCATGACACGTGGCAGTGTAATAGTTATTTTCAATTTAGTACCCTAATTTAAATTTTTGGTTCAATTTAGTACCCAAATTTTTTAAAATGATCCAATTTCGTCCTTTCCTATTTGAGACCAAATTAGTAAATAAGCTTAATTATAATTTATATA
>Ga0214545_1012028_pt1 | contig 11571 bp, 9 predicted proteins | sample CNSS4metaG_FD_160064 | JGI IMG/M metagenome (GOLD analysis project Ga0214545, IMG submission 160064) | Root nodule microbial communities from cowpea collected in UCLA plant growth center, Los Angeles, California, USA - CNSS4 | ecosystem: Host-associated > Plants > Roots > Nodule | place: USA... | reverse complement strand
AATTAAATATTAAAATCATGACACTTGATAATAACGTAATTTATCTAAAAATTAATTATAATAGTGACAATTAAAAATATCATGATATAATGATAATAATATTAGTTTTAAATGACATTTTTTAATTGAAATTTATTTTCTATTAAAAATATTACGTCAGTTTTAATTGACGTTATTTACATCTTTAAATCGTCATTGTATACATAGTATAAAATGACGGTTGCTACGGCGGTTCATCTTAAACTGTCACATTATACTTTGTGATGATAAGAATTACGACGTTTCTGGAAAATGTCGCCCAAGTAAATAACGACGATTAAAAATGACGTAAAATACAAAAATAATTGTCGCTACTTACACATTTTTTTGTAGTGACATATGAAAAACTATATATTTAAAGATTTTTATTTTTACTTCCTAATCTATCTGTTATCATTCTCATTGTGTGAGAAACACACGCAGGGAAAGTTATATGCTATTTGATCAAAATAACTTCATTTCTATATGGGGTGGTTGTCATGGTACGAACATACGTCCCGTTGTGTAGAATCATATATTTCAGCTTCCTTAATTTCCTTAAATTTTGATTTAGGTCGTATGTGCTATTTTAGTTAGAGCCGTCAAAATGGGTTATAACCCGCGAGCCAACCCGGCTCATCACGGGTTTGGGTCGGGTTAGGTTGAAAAAAAATTACAAATTTCAGTACGGGTTAAAAATGAACTTAACCCACTTAGAACCCGGCTCATTCGGGTTGAACCCGTAATGAACCAACCCGTCAATAAATTTTAAATATTAAATTAATATATATATATATATATATATATATATTATATTATATTATATATGTAAATTATATATATTATATATGTATATTATATATATATTGTTCCTGCAGAGAACAAATAAGATGAGTTAGGCACAAGTGTCACCTTACCATGTAGTCCGCTATCTCCTCAGTTGGTCTCTCCCCGGTTGATACATGGCAGCTTGAACCCAGGAGGGGTTACCTACAAAAGATTCTCCGAAGCTCAAGTAAGTCAAAGCTCTCAGAAGGTCAAATTAGTGATTAATGAATGCATACCTTTAATTACTGGGGTCCACACGTATTTATAGAGCATTAATGATGTCTGATTGTCCCGTGGGCCGGGCCTTGACTTGGGCTCTAGCTTGGGCTGTGAGTGGGCCTAGGTCCTAATCCAGGCCCTTAAGGCCTATTGAACACGGGGGCTTCCATTTTACTAAGTCTTCAAGAGCGGTCTGATCCGTTTACTTCTTGACTTGTCAGATGTCGTACTTGGCCGCACACTGTCCTAGGTTGGCCGCTTTGTTATTACTTTAGCCTTTATTCTCTTATGAGTCTGAGTCCATGCCAGCCCAAGTCGTGTACTTGGGTTGTTTTCGGCATGTACGTGAGGGTTGTCCTTTATATGGTTCAGTTGACCAGGTCTGGTACAAGTTAGGCTGACTCGGCCTAGGCTGAATACCTGACTGCCTTGATGCATTGTTTACTTATTTGGTTGAGTTTGGTTAGGTGTGGTACACCAGTCCCCCAGCCTTGTCCGAAATGAGTTGTCGGTCAAGGGTAATATGTGTTGGTATGCTAGCGGAACCGGCTAGGTGTGGTACATATATATATATATATATATATATATATATATATATATATATATACATATATATATATATATATATATATATATATATATATATATATATATATATATATATCCACACATTGCAATATCAATATAAGGAGAGAATTGATCATGATAGTAGAGCACATTACGAAAATCAAATCACAGCAAATCAGAGCACGATGTTAATCATCATCATTAATATTGATTCTAATTATTAGAAGAGATGTTGCTTCTAATTATCAGAATCATGTTACTATTTTCTCTATTAGGAACAAATGGTAGAAAAACAAAGAGTGAGGACGAAAGTATGTTAGGTTGTTGGGCTCATGAGGAGGGGTGTGATAATTAAAAACAATTTGGACTCTTTCTTTTTTTCTTTTTTTTCATCTCTCTCTTTTTATTTTGTGCTAAAATTAAAGTTTAAAAATCTTTGAAGAAAATTTTATTTCACCCATTTTTTATTTACCATTAACTAAAAAACATTTTTTAATTTTTAATTTTTTTCGAAAATAAATTTATTCACGCAGATGAAATTGGGTGTTGACAACAAGAAAAAGTGAATTTTAAGATTTTAATTCATACAATTTTAAAATGAAACATATTTTAGGTCATTTTACATATCCGGTGTAGATTTATGCAAAAATTACGAGAATGGGTAGACTTAAAATTTATTACGGGTCATGAGTTGAACAAGTGTAGAGAATCAATTCTAGTTGAGGCCATCATCGGTTATGCTTCAAAATAAATCATCATAATATATCTTTGTTGTTCCTTATTTTTTGTACTAGTGAATACTTCTCATAATTGATTGTCACCTTAATCATAGTTAAGCTCTTTTAGTCGCGCTAGAATTTAGCAAACAATCCAAAATACCCTAATGAAGTAGAGGGAAACCGTAGGTATCAAATAAAAGGAAATGGTGCGTGTTAAGTATAGCTTGCATAATTTATTGCTAAAAAGAAAATAAAACTAAAAGGGAGAAATTAAAATGAAAACAAAGAAATAAAATAAAAGAAAATGAACCTTGATTCTATTGTCTAGAAGAGTTTAACTATGAAATGAAATGCATGAATGCAAGCAACTAAAGTAAACTATATTACTAAAATGAATTATGCAACTAAATGTAGGTGCCTAGAACAAATTTTGAGTTCCTAAAATGCTAAAGCAGATGCAAGGCTGAAATCAAGTGTAGAATGATGTATGAGAACAAGAAGTGCAAGTCAAACAATCAACACATATGTAAAAAGAAATTTCTACCTAGCAAACCCACATGGTAACAAGAAAGCGTGACTAATTTTAGTGATAAAGATGCAAAGCATGAAATGCAACTATGAGAAATGTCAATGCAATGCTATGAACCATCTTTAGAATGATGCAAGGATATAAAAGATATTAATGAATCATGCCAAAATTAATTTGAACTTGAAATCACACTTTCAATCCTAAACCCAAAATGCACTATCAAAATTTCTTTTAATATGATTAGCATAGTTTTAAAGTTGCTGGGATGAAATGAGAATTGAACTACTAGACTATGACAATATGGTCTCTTTATCTACGTGAATGCAAGATGATAAAGGCATGTGTGTGACTATAATGTAGCTGCATGTCTAAATGCTTCTAATGAGACAAGATTGAGTTAACTAATTGGTAGCACCAACATCTAATAAGCAAAACAATAAAGAAATAACAATAAATAGCGAAGAATTATTGTTAGTTTGAAATGATGATTTAAGCCAAGAAGAGGGGTTGAATTGGCTGTTTAAAACTTTTTCAAAAGCTTAAAACCCCTTTTGGTTGAATCAAATAGAGTGTAAAATTTGAATGCAAAAGTTGTAGAACAATACACTTTCAATCGGTCAAAAAATAAAACAATAGACTATTTTGTTCTTGGGCCTATGAAACAATCGATCAAAATTTCAAATCAATCGGCTAAAATTTAAGGAATTTATGTAGAATGCAGAATTTATAGATTTAACTCAAACAACAAACTTTTACACGCAAGACTTGTTCCAGTCTATATTTCTAACAAGTATGTAACACCAGATTACACATAAACGTATTAAATCACAACAAAAAACGAATTACTTGGTTTTCTTAAGTTTTTTAAAGGGATTTAAAGTGAAATAGATGAAAAGAAGAGAATGACACAATTGTTTTTATATTGGTTCACTTAATCATAGAGCTACTTCCAGTGTACCAGGACAACATGAGCCTAGTTTCTACTATATTCAAAAGTTTTACAAATCACACACCAAGATTTCACTTTTGAACAAAGAAACACACAAGATTTTTGACTCACACAAAAATCTAGCCTAACACCATGCAAGAATCACACTCACAGACCTGAAATCACATCAGGTAAATGATTAGAGGCACAAGAACTACAAAACCTTATGGTGGCTCTCCCTAGCCAACCATACACAAGTTCTTCGAGCTAATCCCAAGCCAAAATGCCTCTAAGATCAACCAAGATCTTCAATCATCACCTTGCAGTTGGGTAATGCAGAGAGAAAGAGTTTTCTAATGATGAATGACAAGATTTTGCGCTAAAAAACTCAGAATCGTGCCTCTGCTCTCAAAAACATAACTTATATAGTCTGGTTTAAGTGAAATCAATTGGTTGAATTTTTCGTACAATCAGTTGATTTCACTTGACTTAAGTGAAATTAGTCGATTGAAACACAATTCAACTGATTGAATACATTCATACCAGAAACTATATACAACAAGCCTTTGAACCTGTTAAAACCCTTTTTTAACAGATTAAAAAGGACACACTAAGACTAAAAGGACATCTAACCTATGTCATATAACCTCCCAACATGATATAACATGTAATCATTACAATTGAAACATAATCATCAAGCGGATCTTCATCAATCTTTATCAACCACATGTAATCTTCATGCACTTGGCTTTATCAAATCTTTGCTTCAAGCTTGCTTGTGCCAACAATTATATCCACTACTGAAAATGTGATAGCTTAATCTCTTTACATATGAATGCAGAACGTGGTGACCTAATGGAATGCAAATATGAATTGAGCTATCTATGCATGTGCAGGTTTATCAAGACAAAAGCGAATGTTGTGAAATGGTTGAGAGTACTTGGTTTATTAAGTGCAGGTTTATCAAGTACTCTCAAATGGTTGAGAGTACTTGGTTATTATGAGGGAACTTGGGTTCGAGTCTTGTGAATGCCAATTGTGTGTTAATTTAATTGTTCATTATTTTTAATAATATACTTGTCATGATGAGTGATAATATAATCCTAGATTTATAGGAATTGAACATGAATTGGTTTTGCGCTTGCTTTGAAAGTGGATGATTGTGTGTTCAAACCTTGGCTAAGAAGAAATAACTTCTTTTTTTTGGCAAAATTTATTTTTGGCGTGAATGAGTAGGATCAGAAAAAGGTAATTGACGCGGGAAAAGTAGGAGTCAAGAAATGGGACTTTTGCTATCACCAAGGATAATAAGTTTGCAATTGGAAGCTAGGAATCCAAATTAGGGGAGTTGTGTTTATGTTTTATGTTTGAATTACATAATTGTGAATCATATGAAATCTTGTTCACGTTTTCTAGATTTTTGTTGTGTTTCTGGAAAATTTCCAAAAATCGCTTGGCGGGCTTTCAAAGCTGCCAAGCGACACATGTGAAATTATGACTAATTTTGGGTTTTATGAGGAACTGCTTGGCGGCATGAACTGGTCGCCAGGCGACACAACCCTTCTCATCCAATTTCTAGGTTTTCATATGAATGGCTTGATAGTGATGAATACTCGCCAAGTGACATGAGCAAGATTGTCTTGGTTTTTGTTATTTTTGATGATTCTGATCGAGGGGAAAAGGACCTTAACTATGAGTTGAATTTTGGATGCATTTGTTTGTTGAGTCTTGCAACGATTTGAGGCAATTGAGAAAATATTGGTATGAACACATGTTAGAGTTGGGAATTAATTGGGATTGTGAGCATATGACTAATTGATGCATGAATTACCTTAAGCAAACTGGAAATTGTGCACTTAAATTGATATTAGGTACTATTGGAAACCTGATTGGCAGTGGAATTGTGGAGACATACTTAGAAACACATTTGGGGGACTTTTAGGGGCTTCAAGGAGCTAGAAATTCAGAGTTTCCCCAGAATGGTATGCATCGCCTGGCGGTACTAATCTGATTGCCAAGTGCCAGCGCAGGTAAATGGGCATTGCGTGGCTATGAGGTGCAGTTGCAGAGTTGGGGTTTTGTTGGGCAAAAATGTTTGTGTAAGGGAATTGTGGAGTTATGGATAAGGGACTAAGGTGACAAAGGAATGAATAATAGCATGAATTAAATTATGGGTTAATTGTGAGATTGGAAGAATTATGATAGTCACAACAGTGTAGTAGGGGTATTATAAAAACTAGAGTCTTGTTTGATTAAGAGGCATAATATAATTAGGAGTTGGAGTTGCTAAGTGGAGTTGCTTGAGTTGGATAGGAGGTGTATTTAAAGGCTAAAGCTTAATTCTTATATGGCTTGGAATTAGGTGCACATGGAGGTAGTATTTCAGGACAATGATGGAATATGGTTAGGATGGGTTGACTGTAGCATCTTGTGGAGAAGCACGACTGACCTTAATCAAACCTATGTATTGGTATCCTTAAGTTAGGGAATCCATATGGGAGGAAAAACCTTGAAGAGGACTTAAGAAGTGAGGGGTTCAAGATTGTGGAATAGGACATGAGTAACTTTGTGAAGGTTGTTGTGTGGTTAGATACCTGGATTGGGAGTACAAGTAGCTCTATTATGCCTAAAACCAGTAAATTCGTTATATTGGTGTAGCGCTTAGCAGTGAAGTCTGAACTGCCAGGTGAAAGCTATAAAATTAGAGGGGTCCTAGAATGTGTGGTGCTTGACGGTGAGGTGTGTCCCGCCAGCCGATAATTGTAGAGGAAGGAACTTTTGAGGTGCATGGTGCTTGGCGACAAGAGGCTTCGGCCACACAGTCTGCAATTGGCTTTCGCCCGACGGTTTTGGAGTAGCGCCAGCCGATAATGTAGAGGCAAAGGCTTGTGTGGTTTGGATATGCATAGTCTATAAGACTTTGAGTGATACCTTAAGGATGAACTTGCTGGAGCATTCCTAGAGTTGTGACTCAGAATGGCATCCCTTGAGTTATGGCATAGGATGGAGGGTAAACACATTACATTCCTTGAGTTGTGGCTCGGAATCATATCCCTTGAGTTATGGCTCGAGATGGAGGATGAACATAAGCATTCCTTGAGTGGTGGTGGCTCGGAATGGTGAGTGTTATAGGTGTGAGTGTGCGAGTTGTGGCTCGTATGGAGGGTTTCCACTCAATTGAGCAATTATAGGTTGTGACCAGTGATGTGCTAGTCTTGTGTAGAGAGTACGAATTGTGGTTCATATTGGGAACTCCACCTGACGTTGCGGAGTGTGGTTAGTAGCATGATATTTCCTCACGTATTTCTACAAGTTGTGGCTTGTGGATGGTGGAACCACGAGTTGTGGCTTGTGGCAGCAAATGATATCTTAAGGTTATCATTTCAAAGATGTAGAACGTGGATAAACATGGTGGTGGCCATGCTTTGTGGAATCAGAGGATGAAGTTTCTTTGATGAATGTGTGTATAGTTGAATTGTGAGGTATGTGTTTATATTTATATGTTAGCTCACCCTATCTGTTTGTGATTGCCGATGATCATGTAATTCATTACACGGCAACAGATGATGCTGCAGGTGATGCTGGTGAGGCATAGAGCCAGAGATGGGCTAACTCGGGGAAGTCTTTATTAGGAGTTTTCTTTATGGATTTTATTTGATGTTTTGTAAAGATGAGTTTTGATGAGGCCGCTCCGTCGCGGGATTCGCCGAAAAGCCTCTCCAATCGGTGTTCTACCGATTGAAACTCATGGAATGCGAGGGAAACGCAACGAAAGACTTGTAAACAGAGATTCATGTGCGGATCTCTCTGGTTTCTCACTGGTTTGGTAAACCCGATGAGGTTAAAACCTAATCTAGGGTTTAGGGTTTGAGCTAAGACGAAAAAGGGGGAAAATTCACTCTTATATTCATCAAATCTAACTATTAGAATGGTAACTTGCCACTTTCATAATGAAGAGAAGAAGCAAGGGACGAAAAACGTGATTACAAGCAAACCCTAACTGCAGGTTGGATGCGTGAGGGAACAAACTGGAACCCTAGCTAATGGGAGGAGAAGCACGCTATTTGGGGCTGGCAAATTGAAATGGGACGTGAGGTCACGCGTGAAGAAACCCTATCATGGGTTTGAACCCTAGCGGTGCTCCAAGAGAAAGAGGAAGCGAGTGTTGTTCATACTGCAGAATCATTAAGTGACGAGAACCAAAAGACTTGCACCGCTACTCAATTGGGCTGATATATGATGCATGAACCTTGACCCAATAGAAATGTGTGGTGATGCTGACGCGGAATGGAAATGGGCTGCCACTTGCGAGCCCAAGATGAATGTTAAATTCAAAGTGCCTCTCTCGCGTGGTAGAAACATGCGTGCTGCAGGTGTTGTTAACTTGGGCTGGAGGACTTCCAAGGCCCACCACGTGGAGAGATTTAATGATCCAAATGTATGTGTATGGAAGAGGGTTGGAAATGGGCTGCATTAAAAACAACCCAATTTAGACAATCATTTATTTAATAAAAGAAATAAAGAAAATTAAAGAATTAAAAGAAATGGGCCTAACTAATGGCCCAAGCTGTGAGCCTTAATGAGGTCACATCATCTCGTCCCTCTTGAAGAGGATCTGTCCTCAGATCAAGAGGGTTGGTAAAGCTCACAACAACTAAATTTATGGTTCCGCTAGGAGCAAACACATATTTGCAATAATCATCAAACAAAATTATATTAAAATCCTTGAAACCATGCAACATACATTGATGTGCAATGTGTGAAAATGGGCTTATAAAGGTTGAAAAAGGTGATATCCAGCCCACTGCACACAAATAGTGTCTTGCACTTTGACTTAAATGATTTTTGAAAAGAATTTTAAAGTCAAAGTGTATTTTGGCACAATATTTTGAGGACTATGAAATAAGTGAATGAGATGGAACACAAAGTGTTGGAGAAGGCAACAAAACAAAAGATTTAATGAAAAAAGTAAGAAGAGTTTAAAGATGGGATAACTCCCTTTGGAACTGGGGTGTTCATGGAAGGAATTGGTGAAGGATTGAACACCAAATCACTAATAATGAGTTCCCTTGGGTTTGAATTACTCTTTAACTCTATCACTTTGGACTTTCTTTCAAACTCACTCTCTTGTTTTAATTTCTCTCTTTCTTCAAATTCTTTTCTCTCATTCTTTTCTTTGGCTTTTCAAAGACTCTCCTCTTTTGCCTTCTCTTCTTCATCTCTTTTCTTCTTCTCATTTTTCTCACATTCCTCTTGCTCTCTTTTCTTTTTCTCAACACGAAGCTTCTCATGCTTTTTTATTACTGTTTGCTTGTCAAACTCTCGAAGCTTTTCAAGCTTTTCTCTTGCTCTCTTTTCTTTTTTTCTCTCTCTTTGTTCATTAAAGAACAAGGCCAAATTGTTCTTAAAATCTTTTTCTAGTCTAGAAAACTTAGCAAGATTTTAGATGAATGCATCACCTATGTCAATGAAGTTTTCTATCCTAGATTGTTTCTCTCGAGTTATCCTAAATGAAGGGGGAATGAAATGTTTCCAGATGCATGTTTTTAATTCATAAAATGTGTTAATGCATGATTCTCTCCCCTTTTGCACTCTAGACTATCTCTTTTGCCACCACTCGAATGCACGTCCGATAAACCTAGAAGTAACATGCCTAAGAATGTCAAATTGACTATATTTACTAAACAATGGTTGCACCAATTTCTCTGTATCCCATATCTAATCTCTAAATGATATTGGTCCTATATCTTCCCCCAAAGAATGGAATGTCACTATGAATGGTATGATGCCACTTATTACTACTACGCCTACCTAAATGCACACTATTATGCCTACCTAAATGCACACTGTTGCAAGGAAAAGTCATTTTGAAATAATTTTTGAAACACTTTTAGCAAAACATTTTTTCACAAAGAGATTTGAAGAATTACTAAAGAGAATATAAAGGAAAATATTTCTAGAGATACTCCTAGGAAAGGGAGGTGAGTCTCATGGACAAGCTTCTAACCAAGCCTTTCCTAGCCAGAGATCTCTAAATTTCTTTCACAAAAATTCTCAATAAAATTCTAAGGAAAATAGATTGTGTGAAAAACAATTTTTCAAAGTATGTGGACAAATTAAAACCTAAAGACCAAAAGAAGGTCAACTACGTGTTAAAGGCATGACACCTAGATATCACGGAGACGTATAAAATAAATGCAACATGCATATCACAAGCTCAAGCAAAACTTGGACATAAAAAACATAAAGACAGAAAACTAAACAAACATGAAAGTGGCCTTTGGAACCCCTTGATGCTTCACACTAAGCACGATTAAAACTATTACAATTCAATGTTAATAATGGGATTGCTCTAAATCATTTTCCCACCTAAGCCAAATGAAAGGGAAAACTAAAATAAATAAAAAAATACAACATAAAAACGCATGATACAAAACAACAACACAATAAAAGAATACTAGGCTGCTCAGCTCTTGATCCAGTGTGTAAATTTTCCCCAGCTCACTCCTATGAATTCTCTCGTGGTGCACTCCTTCCAACGTCACTATAGTGCTCTCAAGTCCCACTCACTCGTGTGTGCTCCTCACAGCAGAGTCATTCACTTTGTTTTTTCTCACAATTCCTCCTTCACCTCAGTTTTACCTTCAAGATAAGGTAATCACCTACAAAGTTGCCAAATCAGTGAGTTTCAAACCAAATGAACCACGAGCACTCACATTCTTCCACATAGGAATAACAAAGCAAAAAAGTAAGAAAAACTCAAATGGAAGAATTGGACAACATCAAGTGAAAGATTGAATTACAAACTCAATGGAATAAGCAAGCAAGACAAGTAAGAAAAAGGCAAAACAATAAAGGATGGCACACAAAAGGGAACCTAAAGAATGTGTCTAGAACAAGATGAACAAAACTAAACTCAAACAAAGACTCAAAATAAGTTGAACCAAGAGCATATGCACATTGTATTTGAAAGGAATGGTCAATACTAAGTTGTGAACTGTTTTTGATTCACTCATTCTTTTCACTCAAATGATTCAAACACTATCTGTCATTGCAAATTTTTGCATCATATATTCTTTTCCACATATTTTCTTTTGATTTCAAATAGATCATGTTGCTGTAGAGAACAAATAAGATAAGTTAGGCACGAGTATCACCTCACCATGTAGTCCGCTATCTCTTCAGTTGGCCTCTTCCCATTCGGTACATGTCGGCTTGAACCCAGGAGGGGTTACCTGCAGAAGAATCTCCGAAGCTCAAGTAAGTCAAAGCTCTCAGAGAGTCAAATCAGTGATTAATGAATGCGTACCTTAATTGTTGGGGTCCACGTGTATTTATAGAGCATTAATGATGTCTGATCATCCTATGGGCTGGGCCTTGACTTGGGCTCTAACTTGGGTTGTGAGTGGGCCTGGGTCCTAACCCAGGCCCTTAAGGCTTATTGAATGTGGGGGCTTCTATCATACTGAGTTTATTGAAGTGGTCGGCTTAGGCTGTAATCTTACCAGATATGCTGGAGTAGTCGGTCTAGGCCGGCTACTTGCCTTGATGGCTTATGCTGGTGATATGAGGTGCAGGTTATCCCTTTAGATGTTTAGTTTAAGTTAAAACCGGTACAAGTTAAGCTAACTCGGCCTAGGCTGGATACTTGGCTGCCTCAATATGCACATTATTTACTTATTTAGTCGAGTTTAGCTAAGTACGGTGTATATATACATATATATATATATATATAATATTATATATGTATATGTTATATATAC
>Ga0214545_1012027_pt1 | contig 11571 bp, 7 predicted proteins | sample CNSS4metaG_FD_160064 | JGI IMG/M metagenome (GOLD analysis project Ga0214545, IMG submission 160064) | Root nodule microbial communities from cowpea collected in UCLA plant growth center, Los Angeles, California, USA - CNSS4 | ecosystem: Host-associated > Plants > Roots > Nodule | place: USA... | reverse complement strand
CCTTTCTGTTTGTGTGTGGCGATGATCGTGTAATTCGTTACACGGGAGCAGATGTTGATACAGGTGGTGCTGAGGATGCTCAGATGGCGGAGTGAGGGCTAGCATGGGAGTAGTGCTAGGATTTTTAAATAAATTGTAATTTATTTCTAAATGCAGATTTTGGGAATTTGTAACCTTTTATAAATTTATTCATGAGTTTTGGCGCGCTATCTTATTAAAATAAAATTTTCCCGCGTTGGGATTTCTATCGAGATGGTTATTTAATGCAATTAATTATTTTAATATTTATTTTTAAGTAATATTCCCTAGGGATGTTACACTAATCATCCATGCATAGCTTCGTACATCATATTTTTAAAATTCACTTAGTCAATCGCATGTTAAAATTAAGAAATTAAAATTCTGCAGCATTCTCGTTTAAGCTAAGTCTTTCTCGATTGGGCGAGATTACTCTCGCTTAAGCTAGACATTCTCGCTTGAGTGACAAAGGCAATCTCTCAAGCTAGAAATTCTCGCTTGAGCAACAACTCGAACAAAGAGCAAAGTAGAATTCTGCTATTCTCTCTCGCTTAAGCTAGATCTTTTTCACAAGGGTTACTCTCACTTAAGTTAGAAATTATCGCTTAAGCTAGAATAGCAGATTTTCAGCTGCTCTTAGCATGCAAAATCGAAAATCCAAACCCAAAAGAACACAAACCACTCAAATTTAGTACACTCATCAATTCATCACATTAAGACGCACTCAAGGACCAGGATAAGCAATTTAATTCAAAATCTAAAAGAAAAGCCTAGCTTCCCTTATTTCAAATGTAGACCAAAACTGAGACTAGGAAAACTCCCAAGATGATTTTTAAGATTTAAAACCCCAAATCATCTTAAGAAACTAAAACTAAAACACAAGAGCACAGAGAGATGAAAATGAGGTTTTGATCATGATCAAAACGAAACCAAAAATCCAAAACTGGACAAAGAAAAGAAGACAAAAGTTGGAGTTTTGACTTACGCAGAGTAAAGCAATGTTCAGTTTGATTTGAGGAGGACTCAGCAACCCAAATTTGGCCTCTGTTTCAAAAAGGGCAAAGATTCAAATGCAGAAGATGAAGATCAAGAATGCAGAAGATGAAGATCAATGTTGAGTTAAAGTGGAGAAATGGACGAAGTTGAGAGAAATAAGAGAGTCACATCTTCTTAAAAAAAGAAAAAATGAGACTGCTAACACTGTTTTTTTTTTTTTTAAGAAATAGGTTTCACAGTTATCAAGGACAAAAAATGTAATCATTGAATAATGATTCAAAGTTTGATTTTACATATTTTTATTTTTAATTTAGAGATATAAAATTGAATTTATCTTTAAAAAGATTAATTTTTTTAAAAATTATACTTTATAGTATTACTTGTTTTAATCATTTTAGAAAAACTAAATTAGAAATATTTTCGAGTATAAGGCCGATATTTGTAGAAAAGGTAACCCTAATAGATACTACCTATACTTGGCCTAACCCATTCTAGAAATAATTTGATCCTCAAATTAGAAGAATAAACAAGATAGTAAATTTGTAATAATGAATCATCCACAATTTGAAATTGTCACCTATTTTATATTATTCTTAGTAAATTTCTACATGTCTTAGCCTTTCATGTTTCTTTAACAAGTTATTACTATCGCATAGCAATGGAAGAAGAATTTGGTTAACAACTCAATTCAACTCGCCAATCACAGACCATGCAGGTACACTCTCTTTTCCCAATTTCTTTCCAATATATGACCTGGGTGAATTAGAGAAAATTAGTTTTCAAATTTCCCCAAAATTCATTCTCAATTTTTTTTAAGTGGAAAAATACTTTTCAGAAACTAGAATTGAAAATTTGTTGGGTTCAGTAACCCTGAAAGTTCTCGAAAACAGAACCCGACCCGTTTAATGTTAAATAGCAAAACCCCACACCACACCACACACATTCTTTTAGTCATTCTTCTTTCACTCTGAAGTCCCAAATTCCAATTCACAGTTACTTTGCAAGTTACCACGCAGTTACTCTCATTCCACCATGCATTTTGCTCCCATTTCTCAGCAACCAAACGCCACCTGACTCTGTCATGAACTGCTTCTCGCTGCTATCATCGTACACCGCCGCCGCCGTCGGAAGCGCCGCTCGATTAATCACCAACCGTTCCCCTCACTGCTGCTCGTTCCCGACGTTGTTAGAGTTTCGCGGAATTAGGTCTTTCCGTTCAGAATTCGTGTTCACCACTCGCTGCTTTTCCACGAAAAAAGGGCGCAAAACTGGTTCTAGTTCTTCTGGGTTGCGCAAGGCCGAACCTGAAGCACCAGTCATGGAGAAGGAGAAGGACGCTTTCTATGTCGTTCGGAAAGGGGACATTGTTGGAATCTATAATAGTCTCGCTGATTCTCAGGCTCAAGTTGGATCTTCTGTAATTTTTCTTCTGAACCCCTCATCATATAATCTTGGCTTGAGTTTAATTTTCATATTCGGTAGTATTAGAATCGTCTTATATAACTTTTAAATGATTATTAAAAGTAAACAATCCTATTCTACACGATGAAATGTGATGAATGACACAGTAAGGACATTCTAGTTAAGTTCAATTTATTCTTACTCTTCTTTAAATGACATGATTAAGTACTTGTGACTGTTTTGAAATTTTCTTGGGTAGCAAAATTGTTAAGTGAGAGGAGTGTTTGATTGCAACTGTTGAGTGGTTTGATTGAGAGCTACTATGCTATCGGGCAAATTATTCTTATTCCCTTGTGATTTCTTGAAAGTTCACACTTTACCCCTGCCTTTTTTAATGCCTGCCACAACTCCTGCAGGAATACATCGGTAATGTTTTCCTTTGATAACAAGGTTACATTGTCAAGATATAATGTATTTCAGGGTTACCATAATCATTATTCGTTAGATAGCAGGGATTCAGTTGACATTTGCCAGTATGTTACTGATCTTTGTGAGCATGTTTTTTCTGTTAGCATTCAAAATTCAAATTGCCTACCTTTTATTGTGCTTCAACATTACTCTTCATTTCAATGTGTGATTATTATCTGCTTGGCTTGATGCAGAGGCTATATCTGTTTTGTGCTATTGAGGATAAGTTATTACTTTTTTCTGTCGTAGTAGGCTTAAATATATGCTTCCTTGTGTCGCTGGGTAGGTTTGCAACCCTCCTGTTAGTGTGTACAAGGGATATTCGTTGTCAAAGGACACTGAGGAATATCTTGCCTCGAATGGACTGAAGAATGCATTATATACAATTAGAGCTGCTGATTTGAAAGAGGATTTGTTGGGCATGCTTGTTCCTTGCCCTTTCCAGGTAAACAGCTGTTGCAATGTATTTGAATTTTAATTCTTTTCAACAAATGCAAGGTTATCATTAGCTATATATGCTTGATCTCAAAGGCAGCATCCTTATTTTGAGTTGGTGATGTTTACTAACTTTTAATAGCGGGGGAATTTGAATTGATGATAAAATATGTTCTCATAATGTAAATATCTTTCACATTCATATTACCATGCATTGGTGATTGATGGGAATAAGTCCTCTTTTACATGAAATTTTAACTAGACAAACTTATATATAGAATGTTTTAAATTCATAGGTTTTGTTCCTTCTTGATTATAATTTTACATACAAAACCCATTCTGTGGTTATACTATGAAGTAGGTAATCGGTTGTTGCATTTAAAAAGCTTGCTAATAAAGATATTAATCTATACTTATAGATGGCATGGCACATTTTGTTTCCTTGAACTGTGTTTTCTCCACAGATATCCTCTAAATTTCCTTTAAAATTTGAGGTTTGTTAATCAAACTAATAAGAAGGTTTATTATGTATGTCCCAGGAACCTCCTACCAAAGAGGGCAAATCAAATATGGACGTATCTAAAAAGAGATCTTTGGGAGTGCTTGGACAGGACGAGGTGAGTTCAGTACAATTTGAAACTACAACATCACTATCAGGAAGGCAAAATTCCAGGGCTATGTATCTGTTACTTACTAGCTATCACTTTTGTTACAATGATCAGTCATATGCATCTACCAATTCTATTACTTCCATTGGAATTATTTAAATATTCTTATGACATCCTCTCAAACCTTGTTTTCTTTCAACCATCTTTGTAAATCATTACTTTATGTTATAGTTGACTGCATGGGATTGCATATCATGGAATCTTATAATGGTTTTGAAGCATTGTATAATGCTATATAAAATTCGTGTAGTTGACGGTGCATAGTATGTCATAAAGATTTAACTTATTAAAAAACTTAGGTCAATGTTTGGTAGTAGGTAATAACTCGATAAAAAAAAGATTTAGAGAACAGCTTTACTGGACTATCATCTGCATCGGATACTACACTTGGTTTCCACCAATGAAAACTTATTTCTAGAGTCTAAAGTCAATTGTAACATGAGAAAATGTAGTAGCTCTGTGTGTAATGTCTGTGAAACCAGTTGTTTTTACTTCAGTGCACTGTCAAAACTTGTTTTTAATGTAACCGTTTTAATACATTTATTTCCTTTGCAGAAAGCAATAGTTGAAGATCCCTTGAGAAAGCAAGTCAAGTTAGATCATAATGCTGTAACCGAAGCACCTTCACAAGCAACTGTAAGTTGAAATCATATTGATGCTCATGTATTCAAAAACATGTTTGCATGACACTTTCCTATTTCCAGAAAATTATACTTGCATCTCTTGCAAAAAACCTTCATCTGGTTCAGAATCTGGCAATCTAAATTGGTAAAGTTGAAACTGATGAACATTAGTATCCACGTAATTTGCAGAAGAAGCTCGTGTAGAGGCTCAATATGCATGGTTTGGTAAACTGAAGAAGCCAAGATGCTAAGTTTTGAACCACTGGGTGTTTTCTAATTGATTTATAGTTGAAGGGGGCTTCTATGCATTTTAGCCAATAGTTATCAATCAATTTTATTGCAGACTGACTTTATACTGTGGTCATTTGATGGCTCTGTTGTTGATCTCTGTACAATATGGAGTGAAATGTTTAATACTTCATCAACTCATTTGATGCTTTTAGATCTCTCTTATTCTGGCATTATGTAGCCTCATAGTTGCCTACCCTTTTTTTGGTTAATCAAAGTTATGTATCATTGTGCAGCAGACTTGTATTCTTGAGTTTGATGGTGCGTCGAAAGGAAATCCTGGAAAATCTGGTGCTGGGGCTGTTTTGCGAGCTATTGATGGAAGTTTGGTAGGCATTTGATGTTTCTGTATCTAGTCATCATTAGTATAAAACTTTAATCTCTTTAACTATTTTTACTTTAAAGATTTGTAGGTTACGTGAAGGTGTGGGTGTGGCAACTAACAATGCTGCGGAATATCGTGCAATGATATTGGGAATGAAATATGCTCTTAAAAAGGGATTTACTGGTATTCGTATCCGAGGTGATTCCAAACTTGTTTGCATGCAGGTTGGTTATTTTATATTATTTTCTATGTATTTTATTCTAGCATAGTAGCATTATTAAAGTTCTAATGACATTTACATTCCTTCATTATGTAATTCTATGCCCTTGGATTCTTTATGTAATTGCTCTTTTTAGGACTCTTTGATTTAAATATTCACATGAAAATTATATGCAAAATGGAACTTGAGTGTTTACTCAGTTACATATCACCGGAACCTCCCCCCACTTACAAAATTCACAATGTCTTCCTCGAGTGTTCACTAAAGCCCCACACTGGTCCACTTCTGTCAATTGCTCTACCTGCTGAAGTTGTTGACAAGGACCCAGTCTTTGAAACACTGAAAATTCTTGATGTGGATGAATGTCAGGGTTCACGTTGTGGTCGACCCATTCCAACATAGTTATGGGCCTTGGGTCAGAAGATTTATTGTAGGAGAAACAAAGGAAGGAAAAAAAGGTCGAGGCAAGGGGATTAAAATTCGAAATTGGTCGGGGTAATTAGTTATCCACCACTTGTCATTCCTTTACAGGGGAAAAGGTAAGTGGGGTTGGAGGGGGTTTTACAGTTCTTACTCTTATTTTGTAGTGGAAAAGGAACATTGTTCTGGGGTATTGCAGTTTCTTCTGCTGTAATGCATAATTATTCTAATAATATGCAATTTCTATTATGTTTTATTTCTGGTTTTTGGGCACGAACCAAAACAGCAGGTTCTCATTTTAGTGGACTGTGCTATTATCCTAAATGAGTTCCACCTTGAGGAAATATTAATGGCCTTTCAAGGCCCAAATGAACAACCAAAATATATCACCTATAGGATTTTATTTGTTCAGCGAAAAACAAGTAGAAAACTGCAGTTAGTTATTGTAGTAGAAAACTGCAGTTAGTTATTGTAGCAGAATTACAGACAATTCTGTAATTATGGGCAACTAAGAAAATATTGTACAAAGAAGATTGCATTTTTTGCATTCGGCCTATTTTCTTATAATCCTTCTTATACTGGCAATATATATAGATCATGTTATTTATATTGGTATACAGAGTCTCACAAATTTTTGTATGCATCATGATTTAAATCCATTTACAGTTCATCATATGAATCGTTGGCTTGCTGAATTGTATTTAGTTGTGCGATTAGATTTGCAAATAGTTGATTGTAACAACTATGAATGTGGGATAAACCACATGACAGCAAACTGTAATTATCCGTTGGATAATATCAACCAAGTACAGGACAAGCATCGCATTTCATCTATATGATCTCCTATAACCTTGTTTCTTTACAAGCGTTTGATCACTGATTTCTGTTATTTATAATTTGCTTCTCTTCAATTTTCACGCTACTGCCCGAAACAGATTGATGGTTCCTGGAAGGTCAAGAATGAGAACTTGTCTACATTATATAAGGTGGCAAAAGAACTGAAGGACAAATTTTCTTCATTCCAGATCAACCATGTTCTAAGGGTAGGTATAGTTTACTGAACTATTGATGTATATGGATTTGCATCTTGTTTGGTATGAGTTATTATAACTTATTTTGAGAAATAATTGTTTATTTTTCAAAAGATCTCTTAGCAAGCAGGCAAAAATAATTATATTTTGAAAATAAGCCAAACCTGATACACAATTGTACATTATCCAAAAAGAGAAAATTAATGGTCTCTGAAAAGCTGATAAAAGTATAAAATGAAGCATTGAAAAACTGAATAAAAATTGCAATAAGGTAATGTGTCCTGTAACCTTCTTAATGGCGTGATTTCTCTCCCCCTTGATTTTTGTGCTTGCGAAACACAAATAAGTTGTAGGAACAAGTTTAGTCCAAGTGGTCATGCCATTAATTATGTAACACTACAAAAATTCAATGAAAGAAGAATCGTTTATTGCATCTGCTCTGCTACAGAACTGTTGTACTGAATTCTAGTATATACACCATCCCCTGTTTGGTAAAACGTGCTTTCCTAACGTCAATTTTTTGATGACTTTATGAGCATTATTTCCTTGTTAAATTTACTAGATAATCGAGCCTTGCATTTTAGAATTGTATACGTAAGCATTGCCTTAAAATAATTTTCTTTTTACCTTGTGAAGAACTTCAACTCTGACGCTGACGCTCAAGCAAATTTGGCTATCAACCTTGCAGGTGAGGTCTTGAGAATCCTTAATCTTTTATATTCATTCATCTCTTGTTTAAATGCATGTATTGAATCATTCTAAGCTTTCGCTGTTTATACAGATGGCCAAGTCCAGGAAGAGTGTGTGTAACTGCTGGGTTGGATTTGTTGCTGGAAGAAGTCCGCAATTTGAAGTGTCTCTGTTCTTTAATTTATTGGCTACACGATTATTCCGCAACCAAACCTCCGGATAGGAAATGATTAGTCCTCTACTGGTCCTGGCTTAGCAGTTATGCAACTTATAGCCTCAGCGTTTTCAATTTCCATAATTTTTGGGCCGCAATGGAAGATTCCCATTACGACTTATCGACACTGCAATCATATCAAGTTGAGTTCGTTATTTTCATTTTTGAGCATACGGAAGATCAGAATATCATACAGTCTAAAGAAAACACGATTCTTGTTCAATAACGCCAATATTATCACGTCTTATTTGAAAATGTTTTTCATTATTAATTTTGTATCTATTCAGGCTCTTTCAACTGCGCTTTAGCTCAGTTGCATTTAGAATCTCCCGTCATCTGATTTACATGGACGGTAGTGTTTAAATTATTGTAATAATATTCTGTAAACCAATGCTTTCAACTCTACTAACCAATGAAATTGATGTTGGGAGTATATTACGGTTAGTATTGATGTGGATCAGTTTAGATAGACACCATTCCCTGTCTGTCATGGTGAATGGTGCTCTTGAATGCTTCATCATTCAAACTGGAATTGCCATAAGTAGTAGTGAGATAATGCTTTGAAAAAAAAATTATTTTCGGTCATTATTTCGTATTTCATGCAGACAGGGAGTGAAGTCCATATTGATTTAAAATAAGATTATGAGTGGCTATACAAGCATTGTCAGGTGCAGCTATACATTAACATTTTGTTACGAGTTAAATTAGCGAATTAATATCTTTGTAATAACTATCGAGAATAAGAGGTAGGTATCATTTGCTAAAGAAATAATCTAGTTGTTTGTTTAGAAATAATTAATACCAAATGGTGAGGAGTTAAGGCAGTGTTTACAAACATTGAAAACGAGTTGAAAAGAGAATGAAAGCATGGTAATGAACGATTAAACCTCTATCCGATTTTGTTGTCCATCTTAGGCTCAGATTATTTTATCTCTTCTCGGTAAAAAGAATACACGTTCTAATATAAATAATTGCTAATAACTATTTCAAAATCAAGTCTCTCTCCAACTCTACCTATCCTAGACCAAAAAGGCACTAAAGAAATAGACACAAAACTGCTCATTTAGGTCTCTTACAGCATAAGCATACATGAGGTACCCTATTACTATTTCTTATCAGTTTTATTCCATTCTCTCCAGTCTTTGTCCACATTATTTTGTGCCCAAGTGATAGCAGCACGTGCAGCTATTGGTCCACCAGGAAATCCTTGCTCGTTCAGGGTATCCGCCATGTCAACAAAAGGAAGGACCAAGAGTGTACCAGGACCTCCATACTCTGAGTGTAAGAAAGTGCTAAAAATCTACTCCATTAAACATTTAATCACACAATTCAAAACAGGGTTAGTATGAACACAAATATTTCATTAGTCAACTCAGCTCAAAATAACAATGTGGTGCACAAAGACAATCCATACAGAATAAATCAAACATCCCTATGAAAGCAAAACATATCAAATTGGCTGGCATTTGGAATATTGCACAAAACTATTAGTTGAACTGAATTCAAGCAATATGAAAGACAAATTCTGAATGAACCGTTCCAATTACTAAAATATGGTAATATTGACAAAATAGACAAATAAAATCACATCTTCCCTATCTTCTTTTCCTGGTTGTTTGAAAGTCCTTACAGCGTCAGCTCCCTAGTTTCATAAGCTAAGACAGGAGTTTAACTCAGATTGAATAATTCCATAATCTGATAATAACAATAGATGAAACAAGTGCAAAAGCTGAAAGTAAACCAAACTAGAACACAACCAACCTTGTTCTATAGTCTTGACAGATTTTTTATTGTAAGAAAAAACTATCACGGGTTTCTATAACATACACATAAAATCTCTCTTACGAACATAGTTATCAATTTCAAATGCCAAAGAATAGAAGTCAGACTCAAAAAAATATAGCATGATTAAAAGTCAACGAAACAAACAAATTCAAAAGACTTTCATAATTCAAATACATGTCATCATAAACATTCAATAAAAAGAAGAGTGGGTGCTGCACAGAGAAAAGAACAGGAGAAGTTGAGGGTTTAGAATGAGATGTGTAGGTAACTACATCCAATGAGGGATTTTCCAAATTCAGAGATCTCAATTAAGCTGTGATTGAGGGAAAAATGAGCTTCCGGAAAGCCTCACTCTAGAGTTGTCAACTTGTCATGATATGATTGCTATTTGAAAATGTAGTACTAGTTCAATATATATATCAGAAGACCTTAGTTCATATGCTGAGAGCAACCTAAGGTATAATTCGCATCACTTCTGGGTGACTAAGATCAGAGAAACCAAAAACTAAACCAGTAAATATCTATACAGGATCATTCATCACTTACTTCTCCAATAAAGGTGCACAAATACATTGCATGCAAGGTGATAAGAAATGCTTTTAATGATTCTTCAGCATGCTGAGAAAACATGCTACTATAACCAACTAATCATTAATCTTATTCCTGCTCTCTACTTCAAAATAGGTATTATGGGTTTCTTTCTTTCCCAAATTAAAAAAAAAAAAACAAAAACTAGATAACTCAACTTAAAAAAGAGTGAATAAAAAAAATGAGGACAACCAAATTAACTAAAGAAAAAGGGTTTAGTAGGGGACATGAAGCAGGAAACCAACGAACCTCAGTGCAAATTCCTACAACTTCCTCAACGGATTCTCCATATATATCCTTTTTTGTAAGCTTTTGGAGAAGGTGGCTTTTGAATTTTTCCGTCTCCTGAAAAAACACAAACAAAAATAGAAAGAAATTGGAAAACGAAGTTAATTTATTAGTTAACAAATACAGAGAAGAGAAGCCAAAAATGGAAGAGACAACTCACGGCATCTGCGAATTCCGGAATTGGGTCGGGGAATTTGTACTCAGCAGCTCTGACAAGGAACCTTTTGGTGGATGAAAATGGTAAAGTTGGGAACTTTCTTCTTCCTTTGACAGAAGGAAATGAAAACCTTTGCTGTTTAAATGTGGCAGAGGTTGAGATTAAGCGGGGTTGAGAGAGGCACAATGGAGTGGCGGAAGGAAGCAAAGAAGAAAAAATTGAAGAAGAAGAAACTGAGAAGGGTAGAAGAGAAGCAGAAGAACTCATTCTGCAAACCGCCTCCTTCGTTATCTCTTCGCTAGTTCTTACTTCTGTTCATAAGCTAATATATATTATCAATTTTTTTAATATTTTCCAAAATTAATTAGATTTACCAAATATATAATATTCCTTTCAAATTCATTCGATCCATCCCTTTATACATAATAACAAAATATTTCCCAAATCAAAAGTTAAATCTTTAAAATATAATCAGCAACTTTCTAGTTGTTAATTAATTTTTTATTATGTAATTATTATTATTGTTAAAGTATTTAATTGCTTTATATATAATCATATGAGGTTTTATTACATCTAAAATCAAATATTCTGTAAGATGTGAGGTAGATGTTTCGTATTTATATTTATATTAAATATATAATTAATGACTTACATAACTAATTTTGTTTTTTTACTATAATTTTTTCCTATCATTCTTAAATTTTTATTTTGTTTGGGTTCATACTTTTTTTAATGATTGAAAAGTAAATATAAAATGTTTAGCAATTATCGAAAATATTTTTATCATTTGTTTCTCAATCACTTAAACACTTTAACTCTAATACCTTTATTATTTTTAGTTCATACGAATTTGAATTTTCTACTATTCTTCTTAGAATTCTCTACTCTTCTTTTTTTTTTTTTTTTTTTTTTTTAAATATATTTTTTTTTTTTTTTTAATTTTTAATTTTACTAAA
>Ga0214545_1012019_pt1 | contig 11574 bp, 10 predicted proteins | sample CNSS4metaG_FD_160064 | JGI IMG/M metagenome (GOLD analysis project Ga0214545, IMG submission 160064) | Root nodule microbial communities from cowpea collected in UCLA plant growth center, Los Angeles, California, USA - CNSS4 | ecosystem: Host-associated > Plants > Roots > Nodule | place: USA... | reverse complement strand
ATTAAATAAAATATATCAAAATAGTATTATACATAATGAAAATAAACAAGAAATAAAAATATTAAAAAATTAACAAATGTTTACAAACAATTTGAGAGACTATTGAAAGAAATCGCACAAAAGAAAACAAATGTATAATTAAGGGTATGATAAGTTGAAAAATATCTTAGAAATCTAAGAAAATTTTTCAAATATCAACATATATACTCAGTAGTTAAGAAATAACAAAAAATGTTTCAGTGAAATAAAAAAGTTATTCAAATGAAACAAAAACTAATAATAAGAATAATAAGTAAATGATTTTTTTATATTACCTAGTAAACGAAATGTTTGTGCTATTAAATACTTAAATTGAGAGTATTAAACATTTTCATATGAATACAGCCAAATTTCGATCATCACCGACTCATTTGAATACAGCCAAATTTCATCATAGGCCATCTCAGCCGAATACGACCAAATTTGGGTCAGGGCCGACTCGGCAAAATCTCAATCCGGGGCCAACTCGATTGAATTCGACAGAATTTTGATTGGAGCCAACTAGGCTAAATACAGCCAAATTTTGGTCGCGGTTGTCTCGGCCGAATACGGTCAAATTTTGTCTTGGTCGACTCAGCCCAATGCTGTCAAATTTGGGTCGAGGTGAACTCAACCGAATACTTCCAAATTTTGTCCAGGACCAGCTGGGCCAAATTTCGATCAGACCGACTTGACAGAATTTGGCCTAATTCAACCAAATTTTGTATAGGGTCACGCCAACTCAATCAAATACGACTAAATTTGGGCTAGTCGGTCTCAACTTTTAGCCTAACCTAACCAAAAATATAAACTGGAAATTTGGATTGGATATTTTGGATTATCCATTTTGAAAATCTAGATTTAGAGTATGGATATACAATTCATAAAACATATAAAATGTAGATCAGATTGATATCCAAATCCAATAAAATGGATTGGATTTTTAATAAAATGAATATTAAATGGATTGAATCATAACAAAAATGGATTGGATCATGAAAATTAGATTTTTTGCTCATCCTTAGTTTAACTTTTCAGATCATCCTCTGCTTCCTTCCGCTCATTTAAGAGTTCAATAAATATAAATTATTGTTGTTATCCTCATAATTTTTATTTTTATGTCTTAAATAAACATTAATTATTACTTTTACCCTCATATTTTTATTCTTTCACTTTTATATGTATTTAATCTTTTTTTATTAATACATTTTTTTACACGAATATAATTTAAATTTGTTAGTACGAATTTATGGATACATTAACAATTCTTTTATTAAACTTCTAAAATTTTCAATTAAATTGTAAGGTTTAAAGTTTATGAATGTAAATTTTAAGGTTTAGTGTTTACGAACGTCTCACGTCTCAGGTCGCACGTCGCACGCCTCACGTTCACGTCTCACGTCTCTCGTCTCACGTCTCTCACGTCTCACTCCCACGTCCCACATCCCACATTCCACGTCTCACGGCCCACGTCTCACGTCTCACGTCCCACGTTCCACGTCCCATGTCCCATGTCCTATGTCCCACGTCTCACGTCTCACGTCTCACGTCCCACGTCTCACGTCTCACGTCTCACGTTCTACATTTTACGTCTCACGTCTCACGTTCTACGTTCTACGTCTCACGTCTCACGTGCCACATCTCACGTCTCTTGTCTCACGTCTCACGTCCCACGTCTCACATCCCACATCCTACATCTCACGTCTCACGTCTCACGTCCTACGTCCTACGTCTCATGTTGCACGTATCACGCCCACGTCTCACCTTCCACGTCCCACGTAGCACGTTTCACGTTACATGTCGCATGTCTCACATTACTGCATTGAAATACTTGATTCTTTCATAAAATAATGGTGCTTTGGTTTACTGGTTGCAATATAGCTAAGGTTCTTCTTTGCTGTTTATTCTTCTTCAGATAATAGTTTCTTATTGATCGAATGAAGGAAGAGAGAAAAGACATTATTTTACTGGAAATAGGAAAGTTAACCTTATGTAACAACAGTAATTTGAAGCTTTTGCAAATGTCTGCTATCATTACATGGATGATTTTAGAAAAGTTTTTAGATGTTGGCAGACAATATTTTTTTATTGGTTTTCTGTTCTGACATTCAATATGCGAAGAGATGTGTCACAAAATTCTAATCAAGGGTGGGCAAAAAATCCATTTTTTATAATCCAATCTATTTTTTCTATGATCTAATCCATTTAATATCTATTTTATTAAAAATTCAATCAATTTAAAATCCATTTTATTGGATATGGATATTAATCTGATATATATTTTATATATTTTATGAATTGGATATTCATTCTCTAAATCTAAATTTTCAAAATGGATAATCCAAAATATCCAATTCAAATTTTCAGTTTATATTTTTGGTTAGGTTAGGCTAAAAGGTGAGACCGACTAGTCCAAATTTAGTCGTATTTGATTGAGTTAGCGTGACCCTATACAAAATTTGGCCAAATTCTGTCAAGTCGGTCTCAATCGAAATTTGGCCAAGCTGGTCCTGGAAAAAATTTGGAAGTATTCGATTGAGTTCACCCCGACCCAAATTTGACTACATAGGGCTGAGTCGACCTAGATAAAATTTGACCGTATTCGGCCGAGACAATCGCGACCAAAATTTGGTTGTATTCAGCCTAGTTGGCTCCAGTCAAAATTTGGTCGAATTCAATCTAGTTGGCACCAATTGAGATTTGGCCCAGTCGGCTCTGGCCCAAATTTGGTCGTATTTGGCTGAGACGGCCCTAGGGTGAAATTTGGCCGTATTCAAATGAGTTGGTCACGATCAAAATTTGATCGTATTCAACTCAGTCGGACACGACCGAAATTCGGCCAAATTTAGTCAAGTCGGCTCTGGTCAAAATTCGATCGTGTTGGCCTCGACCAAAATTTGACCGAGTTGGTCTTGGCCTGAATTTGGTCGTATTCGGCAGAGTCGATCGCGACCGAAATTTGGTCATATTTAGGCGAGTCGTTCCTAACCTAAATTTGGCCAAATTCAGTCGAGTTGGTCATGACCAAAATTTGGTCAAGTCGTCACTTGCCCAAATTTAGCCGTATTCGATCGACTAAGTCCCGAATGAAATTTGACTATATTCAACTTAGTCGGTTGTGATCGAAAATTGGCCATATTCAATCAAGTCGGTCCCAGCCGACGAATTTAGTGGAGTCAACCCTTATCGAAATTTGACTGATCAGGCCCTGATCCAAACGTGACCATATTTAGCCAAGTCGACTCTGGCAGAAATTTGGTCGTATTAGGCAAAATCAGCCCTGGTCGAAATTCAGTCGAATCCAGTCAAGTCGATCTCGACTAAAATTTTGCCGAGTCGACCTTAGCCCAAATTTGGTCACGTCGTCCCCAACCGAAATTCGTTCGAAAGTCATCCATGTTCATCCCATGCTGAAATTTGGCCTCGTTGGCCTCGACAAAAAATCTGCCAAATTCTATGGTGTCAGTCCTATCGAAAATCTAATCCACATCCATTTTGGATCCAAATAATGGATGTGGATCCAAATTTGTATCCATAGGGATGACACCAAAGAATTTGACAGATTTGGCCGAATACTTCCATATTTTGTCCAGGACCAACTGGGTCAAATCTCGATGGGGACCGACTTGACAGAATTTGGCCTAATTTGGCCAAATTTTGTATAGAGTCACGCCAACTCAATCAAATACAACTAAATTTGGGCTAGTCTGTCTCAACCTTTAGCCTAACCTAACAAAAAATATAAAGTAAAAATTTGGATTGGATATTTTGGATTATCTATTTTGAAAATCTAGATTTTGAGAATGAATATCCAATCCATAAAATATATAAAATGTAGATTAGATTGATATCCAGATCCAATAAAATGGATTTTAAATGGATTGAATTTTTAATAGAATGAATATTAAATGGATTGGATCATAGAAAAAATGGATTAAATCATAAAAATTAGATTTTTTGCCCACCCTTAGAGAAAAATATACAAATTAAAAAGCCATAAATATTATGAAAATGGAAGAAAAAATATGGAAAAATAAATTTAAAAAAGGGTTAAGTATGTTTTTAGTCCGTAAACTTTGACCCAAAATTGGAATTCGTCCCTAACTGAAACTTCAATATATTTTGGTCCCTAAACTTTAAACAATTAATGAATATAGTTATTTTAACTCAATTACGTTAACTTGTTTTGAAGTGTCGAACATATTTCTCAGTAGATATTAAACCAAGAATGTGTCAAACAGTATAAAAAAACTCCAATACTAATATGAAAAGCGTTCGACACATAAAAAAAAGTTAATATAATTGGGTTAAAAGGACTATATTCATTCATTTATAAAGTTTAGAGACCAAAATGTATCGAAGTTTCAAACAGGAACGAATTCCAATTTTGAGCCAAAGTTTGGGGACTAAAAACATATTTAACCCTTTAAAAAACATAAAAATAGACAAGAAAATTTAACCCTTTAAAAAACATAAAAATAGACAAGAAAACGGGTTGTGAGATGAACCCTCAAATTTTCAATATACTTCAATATGATACATAGATAATTTAATGTTTCTATGTATTATAGAATTGGATAAATTAATGTTTCTACAATTTAAATTTTCAATATGGTACATAGATAATTTACTTCATATTTATTGTGACTACATTGAAATTAAAATTGAAGTACTTCAAAGTGTTTCCATCCCATATTTATCAAGTATGAATTATACAAAACAGCATAAAAGTGTGTGCAAAAAACGGCTTTTAACAATACTATTTTTGCAGCTCACTTTTTTGTTTGTACGTTTATAGTAAACGTTTAAAAACGTTTGTATCTATTTATACGTCAATTACTATATCGCACGATAACTACATTTTTTTAATCAAGAATAAGCATATTATAAAAAGTAGCACGATATATAGGAGGGTCTTAATAGGAAAATAAACGTTATATAAAACCAAATGTATTTTTTCTGAGAACATTAAATAGGTTATAAAATTTGGTAAAAAAACAAACATTGCAGGCTGAGAGACAGACAGAAGAGAAAAGAGAGAGATAATGATGAGATGGCAAAGATATCCAAATGTTAAAGCAGTCGTAAAACCTCAACCACAATCTCAGATTCTGAGCCCTAAATATCCTGAGTAAGCAGATACTCTTCTCACACTAACTACCTACAGCACTCTGTATAACACAAGCACCACCCCTGATCCTTTCACCCTAATTCAATCATTCATATATTACCCTTTATTAACTACAACATTTGAAGTCTCATATATTTTATTCTTCACTTCAAACTGAGCCACCAAGCATGGCAGCTTTTTCACCAATTGCTCTACAGTACTCATCCACATCATCTTTGCATTCTTTGCTTCCTTCTTTAGAAGCCACACGTGATCATAGTTCATGGTGGGGGAAAGTCAGATCATACAAATCCGCAGGAAAAAGATCACTTCAACAGAATGTCACAAGGGGTTTCACAATTCAGAGTGCAGCTACAAAACCAGCGAAGTCGCCAGGTACTTGTTCTAAATTACTCTTACACTCTTGCTGAGATAAATTCACATGGCACTTGGAAGATATCACAGAACCCTAATAGCTCTTTTTTTTTTGTTTGTGTAAACCTTTTTTTGGTGTTATTAGCTGAGGAAGACTGGAAGGTTAAGAGAGAATATCTGGTGCAGAAAAGGGTAAAGCTCCACCTCTGTCATAAACAAGTATATTTTCATTTGCATTCATAGCATATCATGATGAAGTGAGAACAAAGAATAAGGAAATAAATGCATACTGTGCAGAACATCAAGGTAAACGTAATATTGTAATGCTTTTGTATCACAATATATATCTTGAGTACACAAACAAGAGGAATCTCATGAGGGTATGGGAAAGCATCGGAGATCATAGAATAATTAATCATAAATCGTACCTCAAAAAGTTGAATTAAGGAAATGAGATATCTTGTTTGTGTTATATGCAGAGTAAACATTTAAAGGTGTAATATTTGTTTGTCATCGCAGGTAAGAAGCGTGGATGCAAAGGAAGCTCTGCGGCTTCAGAAAGAAAATAATTTTGTGATTCTCGACGTAAGGCCGGAAGCAGAGTTCAAAGAGGTTAGTGGACAAATTTTATAAGCTTTGTATTCAAATCCAACGTACACATGTGCGAAGGATAAAACTGACGAGTTTGGCAACTGGTGCAGGCTCATCCTCCAGATGCTATCAATGTGCAAATATACAGGCTTATAAAGGAGTGGACAGCATGGGACATTGCAAGACGTGCTGCATTTGCTTTTTTTGGTATTTTTTCCGGGACTGAAGAGAACCCTGAGTTCATCCAGTGTACGATTAATTTACCTCAACATGTCAATGCTTGAATTCTGCATTTCTTGTTTTCTGAAATGAAATATTTGGTTTATGCTGGCAGCTGTTGAAGCCAAGTTGGATAAAAATGCAAAGATAATAGTAGCTTGCTCAGCTGGAGGTACACTGAAACCATCACAAAATCTGCCCGAAGGTCAACAATCAAGGTATTAACTATTTCCAATTTCTTGTGGCCGATTGTCTATTTTCTTCTCCTTTTGGATTTTTAACTTTGCAAGTAGAAATTCATACATGCTATTTAAGAATAAAAAATAGTCCAAAGTGGTTGTAGACATTTTGTGAAATGCATCCATTTTGCAATGCAATTCTGAAGCGATCATTTTAGATGAGTCTTGACTTTGCATCCAACCACGGATTCAGCAACATTAAAAGTAAACAGGGTAATAGATTTAAATGTCATTGTAAACCATCCTACCAAGCTATTAATTAAAGGAATAATAACAGTACGAACGGTTGACAAGAATTAAGTCAAATCCAACCACAATTACCAATTAGCTCTCACCAAATGATTTCTTTCATTGGCTAAAACAAAAAAGGAAAAGTACAGCTAATTAACTTGGATTGCATGGATGTATGAACGAGAAAGTTATATTGTCTGCAATGCAATGTGTAATCCTCTAACGGCTATACTCTGGTTGCATCTTTAGTTGTGTGATTATGAAAAGAAATAATATTGACTCTTCAAATGATTGATATATTGCTCTGATTGTCACGTCTTGATACTTTCACAGGTCTCTCATAGCAGCTTACTTGCTGGTCCTTAATGGATATACCAATGTCTTCCATCTTGAAGGTGGTCTTTACTCGTGGTTTAAAGAGGATCTGCCAAGTGTTTCAGAGGAGTAAATGTAGTGCCAAGAATGTGTATTAGTGAAGCCTAGACCTAGTTTTGACCATGATGAAAATACTGATAAATGCATATAAAGAGTAGAACCAACGAATTGAAATGTCATTATTGAAGTAGAGCGGAAAATTAGTATGCAAGAATTCACAACAAAAATATCAGGTTTCATTTCTGTAAAGTGCATCCCTGGCTTAAACTGTTAAGGGTTCAATAATTTATCAGCAGTGTGTGATTTAGCTCCATGCATAAACCATGATTCTGAACAACTGATGCATACTGCTTCAATGAATAAACCAAAATTCGCATTAAAGCATTTTCTGGTTCAGTTGCTTTCGCTTCCTAAAGATGATCAACTATTGCCCGAGGAAAAAAAATAACGTTTGGGGAAAAGGTATTTAGATTAAACCTACCGTTGCCTAAGCCTTTAAAGAAGCTCTCGCCATGGCTACAGCTCCATCGTAACTTTGATTTCCTCCAATAAAACCACTCATGTGTACAAAAGTACAACCTGGGATTCCAGCAACCTCAGACAGCTTGTCATTTTCGAAACCCCTCCATAAACACGGTAACGGTTTTCTGCTCTCAAATCTGGAAGGTGAAATTGCCACTGCCTGCAGTCGCCACTTCTCACCTCTATCATCCTACAAATAATAATCATTTATAATTTATTACACAAGTTATCGATCAAATGGGAAAACATAGAATGAAACCTAAAATTTACATGTAACCTGAAGATGATGATCAGCAAAAAAAAAAGTACAGATTTTCGGGGCAACAATGATTTATGCTTAGGCTCAATCTTGAAGATTCATTTGACTAATTCGCTTAAACATACATACCGGGTAAACAACATATTTGATAGAAGGACTGATTTTCATTTCCTCCTCAAGCTCATGTATGTGAAGTTTCCACTGTGTAGCAAGTGACAAAAGGTTTGAGTTAGATAATAATCACAATGATATCCAAAACCTGCAAAGATTGCAATTTAATCTTCCTACTGGCACGTAGAGCAGACTCTAACAATAGCCACTAAAATCTAGTAAGATTAATTTAATGCACTGTGGGTTGTGTCTTACAGGACAAGGTCGGCTAAGCTTAATGATTTCTCCATTCGAATCAACACTTTCCCTGGCCACAAGACTCTCCATCACAATCGACCGCGCCGGTAACCATGATTTTGCATAATAATTGACATTGTCCAAAAATTCAGCACCAGCCAGTGCCATTGCTTGAAGAAACAACTCATTTTCTCGATCAGAAGACTGATCAGAATCCATCCAGTTCAAATTCAAGCGTTTAATTCTAGAGGAGAGACACGTATTAACCACGTATTTCGGAGATTCGTTTAGGTCATATTCACTCACTCCGTTATCCACAGCATCAATTGCCTCCACAAAGTTTCTGTATATAGCAGGATATAAGCGGTGCAGATGAGGATGGTCCTCGTGAAGCTTCAGCACATTTGCAATTATCTCCAAACCAATATGCTAGAGGAACAGGAAAGAGTGACGAGTTAGGTTGAGTTACGACATTAACAGCGAAAGAAAAAAGAGTGATGAACATAGTACAAACACCTTGTAGACAAGGCCAGCGCTACTGAGTTTAGTGTGGAAACCTTGGCCGAATACTTGGTCGAAGCCGTTTTGGTGATGATCGAAACGGTGTCGTCGCGGTTCATAAACGCCTCCGACGTCGACGACTGCGTCGAGTGTTTCCAGAAGGTTGGGGTCTCTGGTTCGAACAATTTGAGCGCCGGAGAAGCGTTTGGAGAGGCGAAGCATGAAGCACGCGAGTGCTTCATCGCAGTGGAAGGTTCCGTTGTGTGTGCCAACGCGCGTTGAGAAGAAGCACGACGCTAATAGGAAACGTGGTTTGTGGAATGCGAAGGTCTTGTGCCAAACTAATCCTGAGACACTGAGTTTAACCATTTTTGGGACTGCCTCTACTGTGTCCCTGCCTCAAGAACATTCACACAAGCTAGTTTTTGTGGAGAAAAGGTTTTTATTTGTGTAAATTAATAAATATATATATACAAAATATTTAACTAAAATAAAAAAATTCCAAAATAAATACTAAGTCATTTTTTATTTCAATACTTTTACCCTATGTGTTACTTTTTTTTACATTGTATTTTGATTAATTGTCAGATGAAGTTTAACGTAAGAAAATACTTTTAATAACCTTAAAATTATAATAATTAAATGTGAAAAACTAAATGATTAAAGACTTCAACTTCTTTTTATTATTTATTTATTTTTTAAAACTTTATCTCTCTATTAATAAAAAGGAATTTCAATCAACTTTTTTAATTTTAAAGTGAAACAATGTATCCTCTATTTTACATTAGATATTAACTACACTATGTGTGAATTGAAACAAATATTCATTTGTTAATAATTTTACTCTTAATTGTATTTCACATTGCTGGGTTTTAAAAATGGAAGGATTTGCAGAAACCTTTTATTAAAATATATTTAATTTATCTTATTTATTATAAACATTTTTCAAGTTTTTTATTTTCAATTAATTTAAAAATATTAAATCAAATATATATTTTAAATTTATATTCACATGAGTTTAAAAAATTATATTTTTTAATAAAATAATTTATTATAAATAAATATCCAAACCTATAAAGTTATACAAAAAATGTTGCTAAGAATTCGTTGTTCAAAATACATAATTTCAATAGCAAACAACTTATAAAATTAGAAAAAACATGATTATCTAATAAAACAAAACGGAAATGATATTTAGATATATATTTTGAACTTACTTTTGACATAGTGACGTATCACTCATTTTTCTTATTTAAAAATTTGTTTTATTTTATTTTTTTAAAACTGAAACACGTGTGGGAGAAGATAGGGAAGAGGTTCAGCAAAGAGAACCCATAGTTTTCTCATTTGGCTGAGAGAACTGCAACTTGAGAGAAAAGAGAAGCAATGTCTCGCGACGTCATCGAACAGAGAAGTAGGGTCTGAGGTTTGGGTTCTCAACGGCTATGGGTGGTGGTTCGTTTTGACTTTGTTCTTTGTTTCACTCTCACAATCGCCAATGATTCATTTTCGTTCAAATACCATACGTGATTGAAATGTTTGTGGTTGGTTGTTTTGTGGGTGAGTTGTAGGGTTTCTCCATCATTGTTGTTGGTGTAGATATCATTTAGGATTTAGGTTTTTTCTGAGTTGAAGATGACAACACTAGAACCACTCTTAAAGGAAAAAAAATATGACAGCAGGAGTCACAATGTGGGGATCTATGTGCAAATAGGTGGGGAGTTGCGTTGGAGTTTTTGTACAAATACTGGACAGTTCTGCAAGTATGAGACATCATGTTCAATGTACCTAATATGAACCATAAAATGACATTGAAGTCCTCATGAAGAACTAAAAAGTCTGTTAGACCCAATCTTAATGAAAAAAATGACAGTGGGAGTCATTGACATGTGGGGAGCCATGTACGAATAAGTAGGGAGGTGCATTGACGTTTTTGTACAAATACTAGATAATCATGTAAATATGAGACAACAACTTCAATATACCTAATGTCAACATCAAAAATCACATTGCAATCCTCATGAAGAACAGAAAGCTTCATTGGACCCAATCTTAACGAAAAAAATATAACAGCAGAAGTCACACAAATGTGAGGAACTATGTGCAAATAAGTGGGGAGTTACGTTAAGCTTTTTGTACAAATACTGGACAATTATGTATTTATGAAACAACATGTTCAATGTTCCTAATATGGACCACAAAAATGACATTGCAGTCTACATGAAAAACAAAAAAGTTTGTTGGACCTAGTCTTAACGAAAAAAATATGACAGATGGAATCATAAGTATGTGGGGAACCATGTGCAAAGAAGTGGAGAGTTGCGTTGGGATTTTAATACAAATACTAGACAATTATGTAAGTATGAGACGACATGTTCAATGTATATAATATGAACCAAAAAAGTGTCATTGCAGTCTTCATAAAGAAAAAAAAAAGAGTTTGTTGAATTCAATCTTAATGGAAAAAAAATATGACAGCAGGAGTCACAAATGTGGGGAGCCATGTGCAAAAAAGTGGGGAGTTGCATTGAAGATTTTTTACAAATACTGGACAATTATGTAATTGTGAGACAATATGTTCAATGTAGTTAATATGGATGACAAAAATGACATTGTAGTCCTCATGAAGAACAAAAAAATTTGTTGGACCTAATCTTAACAAAATAAAAAGACAGCAAGAGTCACACACATGTGGGGAACCATGTGCAAATAAGTGGGGAGTTATGTTAAATTTTTTGTACAAATACTGGACAATTCTATATTTACGAGACATGTTCAATGTACCT
>Ga0214545_1012017_pt1 | contig 11577 bp, 7 predicted proteins | sample CNSS4metaG_FD_160064 | JGI IMG/M metagenome (GOLD analysis project Ga0214545, IMG submission 160064) | Root nodule microbial communities from cowpea collected in UCLA plant growth center, Los Angeles, California, USA - CNSS4 | ecosystem: Host-associated > Plants > Roots > Nodule | place: USA... | reverse complement strand
TATATATATATATATATATATATATATATATATATATATATATATATATATATATATATATATTATAGACTTATATAGATACTCTTGTTGAACTGACTCAACTCAAATGAAATGAAATTTTTCCATAATTAATATTACACCTCAACTTCTTAGTAAGACACACTTTATGATAAAGTAATTATTTTTTTTTCTGGACCAAGATTATTTTGTAATAATTAATTTAAAAAGTGATATATATTTTAATTTCAAAGTATTGAGTATAATTGAATAATTGCGAAATTTATTATTATTTAAGAATGATCCGTTAGAAAATATAGTTTTAAGTTTATAATAAAACTTAAACCATAATAAATTAAAGGAAGAAAAATATTTTCTTTGCTAATAGAAGATTAAAGGAAGAAACAAATATTTTGTTAATTAGTCACGATCAGTTAACTTGTTAGAATCTGATAATTCTAACATATATTAAAGTTAATTCACAATTATATATGAAAAAGAAATATTATATTATTTTTCTAATAACTCATTCTTATTTATATATTAAATATTAATAAATATTACAATGTATATACTAATATTTTACCACATTATTAAATTAACATGATCGCATAGTAATAAAAAATCCATTATTCAGAAAAAAATAATTTTATTCATTGATTATTATTAAATTAGTTGATTATTCTTCAGGTAACATATTACTATATTATTTAGTGATATTAACCATATAAAAAATAATAAAAAGTAAAAATATTAAAAAATTGGTTTGGTAATTTGAAGCTGAGAAACATATATATTACTTACTGGTATTGAGAATGTAGAAAAAAAAAATCAAAGAAAAAGATTGACAAAAACAAGTGTGTCACTTCCTTTATCAAATAAAAATGTTAACAATGTTGAGATTCATATATAAAACAAAAATTGTCCAAAAGTTATTAATAAACATTACTTGAATTGGTTTTGTGACTGTATTATAAAATTAGTGTTTTTCCTTACATATTTGATATGTATTATATAAAAATGCTTTCTTTTTTCCTTAAAAATACACATGCATCAAAAAATTTATTATCCTTTCACGGAAATGGTGGGTGATGGAAAATCTTGTCATATACACTCTTCCAATGACAAAGTTTATTTTAGCAACTAAGACATATTATTGAATTTTACTCACACAGGAATATTAAAAATGCTGCCATCACTGCCATCACCTGTTCTGGTAGCAAGAAAAATCCAAGAAATGGTTCTAACCGGGTCAGTTTTCTATTCATATCATTATCATTGTTGTATGTTATAACATATTAATTAGTATCAATGGAGTTTTTAAAGCTTCTAATTAGTTTTTTATTTTAATATTTGTTTTTTATTACCACATTTGAAAATAGCTATATTTATGATGTAAATTTACTATCTCACTTTCAACAACTGTGCATTGTGCACAGTTGTTTTTGCCATAAAAAAACGATAAGGATATATATTATTGAGAAACATATTATTCAAAAGATAAACTTTGACATTTAAGAGCAGAAGCACATCTGATATATCCTTTAAAATCACAAAATAAAGAATAATCATCACTACCAACGGGACTCCTATTCCGTTGCCAAACATGAATTCTCTGTGAAATCCAGAGGGGTACAACTTTTTATCCCACGATACCATTCTTCCAAAGTTCTTCACCAAAATCACGAAAACACATCTTCCATGAGATTTCTTTTATCATTTTTCACCTGTAACAAAAAAAAAAAAATACTATGACATTCAGAACAAAAAATAACGTGTTATTATACATACATTTATAAAAAATACTTTTAATATAAATCTATTTTTTCTCAAACTTTCACCAAATCAAAAAGGTGCACCAAAAAAGTAGTTCTTTACGTTCTGAGGCCTGCAGAGGAAGGAGATTTATCTTGTATTATACCAAAAGTTTTCATTCTACTAGAAGGAGAAGATTATTCATCCTTCAGTATATCAGAAAATGTAGATAAAACCTGTAAATAATATTAATAATCATATCAAATAACATTGTAATTAAATTAAGAAACTACATTAATATATCAGTTAACTAAAACATCATAATTTGTATTATTAAAATACTTACTTTGATGATATTACACAACAAAGATACATCTCTTGTTGCTGTTTGCATCGTTTCAAATAATTTAATTAGATGAAATAATGAATCATATCCTCAATCAAACAACAATGTATTTTCTTAACTGAGGAAAGATCAATTTCCATAGAAAAACAATATAGATCAGAGTCGAAATATTTAAAATATTTAAGCTTTGGTGTTCAAAGCTCAAATTTACCATCAGAAATAATTTTTTTATCAACTCTAAAACTAAAGATATTTAAGTCTGTAAGTTGGGAGTAGAGATTTTGAGAGTTTCAATTCTACCATATTAGCAACAGCTATGAAAATATAAAGTTTTCAAATTGACGCGGTCCTCGAAAGAATAAGAAAGCTTTTTTCTTTACATTCAAATCGACAATCTTGGAGGTAGATGCGTTAAAGAGAAGGAAAATCCAAATTTGTGATCTTATGACTATGTAACAAATTTTGAGAGATGTGAGAAATACAGTAAACCTGTCTTCTTCCTTCTTCCTATCTCTCAACATTTTTTCTCTCTCTTCTCTCGTTGAGTTTGAAGAGTTTCTTCCACAGAATTTTTCTCTGTTCATTTCTGCGACCTCTCTTCTCTCTGTACCCTAAGTCTTCTCAAATACATGCTTTTATAGTACTATTTCTCATGTGGTTCTGTTAAGAAAACATTTCTAGTGCTTGTATCAATTTTTTTTCTAAAATTTTGTATTTAATTTCGTTCTATTAAATTTTATCTTCTAAAATTTTTTACAATGTCTATTATATTATTAAAAATGATAAAAATATGTTTTTTACGACATTAAGATATATATATATATATATATATATATATATATATATATATATATATATATATATATATATATATATATATATTCCATAAATCTCTTACTTCTCTCAATTACATATCTACTGAGATTACGAATTTCGATGTTCTTTTTCTTCAACACCTCCACCTTCGAGTTTGTCGATTTGAATGTGAAATGAAAGATTTTCTTGATTCATTTGAAGATTGTGTAAATTTGAAATTTGTATATTTTCATTCTTTTTCTGTGGAATTGAAAACTTCAAAATCTCTCCTCTTACCTTACAGACTTAAGTATATTTAGTTTTAAAGTGGATAAGGAATTTAACCTCGAATATAAAATTGAGCTTTGTACACCAAAACTTAAATATTTTAAATATTTTGAATCTAATATATGTTTTTCCATGGAGATTAATCTTTCCGTGGTGAAGGAAATATATGTTCATATATGTTGTTTGAGTGAGGATATTGATTCATTCTTCTCATCTGATCGAATTGTTTGAAATAATACAAAGTGTAAAATTTGTATCTTTGTCCTCTAACATCATCAAAATATTTTAATAATACAAATTATTATGTTTTAGTTAATTGTTATATTGATGTAGTTTCGTAATTGAATTACAATGTTGTTTGACATGATAATTAATATTATTTGTAAATTTTATGTATGTTTTCTGATATATCGAAGGATTAATCTTCTGCTTTCTCTAGGATGAAAACTTTTTGAGTTAATACAAGATTCATCTTCCTCCTCTTTATGTCTTGAAACGTAAAAAACTATTTTTTATGCATCTTTTTTATTTGGTGAAGGTACCACAAAAAATAAAATTATATTTAAAAGCACTTTTTTTTATAAATGTATAAACACACCTTTTTTTTCCAGAATGTCATAGTATTTTCTTTTTACAAGTGCAAAATGACAAAAACAATCACATTGAATATATCATTTTTGTGAAGAACTTTGGAGAATTGTGTCTGGGATAAAAAGTTATACATTTCTTGATTTTACAAGAATTCATGTCTTTATTTTTTGTGATATTAAAGGTAATATATATATATATATATATATATATATATATATATATATATATATATATATATATATATATATATATATATATATATATATATGTCACATGTGCTTATGTTCTTAATGTAAAAAATTACCTTTTGAACAATAGTTTCATGCACAATGTATTATGACCCGTATAGCACAATGTATTTATTACACCAACAAACTTCAATCTGTGAAGTTTTAAACTTCTATATGAAGTTTTGTTAGAATTTAGGATCTGAGAAGTTTTAAACTTCAATCTATGAAGTTTTGTTAGAATTTAGAATTTAGGATTTAGATTAAAGTTGACCAATTTATTTGGATTATTATTTTTTAATGCAAAATAGTTTATAACATAATGAAAGAAAAACTAAGAACAAGTTTTAGTTAATTATTTATTATAATAGAAAATAAAACTATAGGTAAAATAAAAAACATCATTTTATAAAATAGCAAGCTAAACAAAATTGATAAAACATAATCTGAGTGTTTGGCATACATTTATAAAAAATACTTTTAATATAAATTTATTTTTTCTCATACCTTCACCAAATCAAGAAGGTGCACTAAAAAGGTAGTTCTTTACGTACCGAGGCATCACATAGGAAGAAGAGTCATCTTGTATTATCTCAAAAATTTTCATTCTACTGAAAGGAGAAGATTGTTCATCCTTTAGTATATCAGAAAATATAGATAAAACCTGCATATAGTACAATTATCATATTAAACAACATCAGTAATAAATTACGAAACTACATTAATATAACAATTATATAAAAAACTTCATAACTTGTATTATCAAACTACTTACATTGATGACCTTACACGACAAAGATACATGTCTTGCTGTTTGCATTATTTAAAATAATTCAATCAGATGAAATAATGAATCAAAATCCTCAGTCAATCAGATACATGTATTTTCTTGACCTGGAAAAGATTGATCTCCACAAAAAAATAATATAGATTAAAATCAGAATATTTAAAATATTTAAGCTTTGGTGTACAAAGCTCAATTTTACAATCACGGTTAAATTTTTCATCGACTCTAAAACTAGAAATACTTAAGTCTCTAAGTTGGATTGTAGAGATTTTTAGGGTTTCAATTCCACCATAGTACCGACAACCATGAAAATATTAAGTTTTCAAATTGACACAGTCCTCGAAAGGATTAAGAAAATTTTCCTCTCCATACTCAAATCGACAATCTTGAGGTACATGTGTTTAAGAGAATGAAAATCAAAATTTGTGGTCTCAGCGGCTATGTAACAAAGTTTGAGAGAGGTGAGAGATTTATATAAAGAAATTTTTGCATAAATCTCTTACTTCTCTCAATCTTGGTTACATATCCATTGAGATTACAAATTTCAATTTTTATTTTCTTTAACACCTGTATCTTCGGATTGTGGATTTGAATGTGGAATGGAAGATTTTCTTGATCCATTTGAGGATTGTGTCAATTTGAAATTTGTATATTTTCATTGTATTCTTGTAAAATTGAAACCTTCAAAATCTCTCATCTTCACCTTACAAACATAATTATATCTAGTTTTAGATTGGATGAGGAATTTAACCCTGATTATGAAATTGACCTTTGTACACCAAAACTTAAATATTTTAAATATTTTGAATCTAATCTATGTTTTTCCACAGAGATTAATCTTTCTGTGGTGAAGAAAATATTATGTTAATATATGTCGCTTGAGTGAGGATATTGATTCATTCTTCTCATTTGATTGAATTGTTTGAACTAATACAAAGAGCAAAATTTGTATCTTTATAGTTTAACGTCATCAAAGTATTTTAATAATACAAATTATTATGTTTTAGTTAATTGTTATATTGACGTAGTTTCGTAATTGAATTACAATGTTGTTTGGTATGATAATTAATATTATTTGTAGATTTTATGCATGTTTCCTTATATATTGAAGGATTAATCTTCTCCTTTCTCTAGAATGAAAACTTTTGATTAATACAAGATGCATCTTCCTCCTTTGTTATGTCTTGAAACGTAAAAAACTATTTTTTATGCATCTTTTTGATTTGGAGAAGGTACCAGAAAAAATAAAATTATATTTAAAATCATTTTTTTTATAAATGTATAAACACACCTTTTTTTTCTCAGAATGTCATAGTATTTTTGTTTTAATGACAAAAACAATCACATTGAATATATCTTTTTGTGAAGAACTTTTGAGAATTGTGTCTGGGATAAAAAGTTATACATCTCTTGATTTTACAAAAATTTCATGTCTGCCCACAGAATTCATGTCTTTATTTTGTGATCTTAAAGGGATATATATGTCACATGTGCTTATGCTCTTAATGTAAAAATTTACCTTTTGAACAATACTTTCATGTACAATGTATTACGACCCCTGTAAATATATTTTAAATTTTACGAAAATAAATTAAATTTAAATTTAGTTCTAAATATATTTATACCATTAGCATGTAACTCAGATGGCCCAATTACAAATTCAACTATCCAATAGGCAAATTTTGTTATTTTTCTTAAATTAATCATTTGTAAGATAAGTCAAAGGTTACATTTAATACATTAATATTATCTGATGAGAAAAATTTTCTTGTCGGTACATCTAATTGATGATTAATATTCGTTATCTACAAATAGTGATAAATATTAATCTTCAACTTAACATTTATACGTTGCAATTATATAAATTAAATAACATAAAATAAAAATAAAGTAAACACTTTGAGAAAAAACCTGATAGATTATTTTGAATCTTGTAGAAATACAGAAAATAGATAAGCTTGCAGAGGTGTTATCAAACTCATATTAACATGTATTAACTTATCCTTTACAATTTGTATTAACATGTATTAACTATATATTTAAAATATAACGGAAAAATCCAAGAAATGGTTTAACCGGGTGAGTTTTCTATTCATGTCATTATGTTTATTGTATGTTGTTATAACATATTAATTAGTATCAATGGAGTCTTTATAGCTTGTAATTAGTTTTTTATTTTACTATTTTTTCTTTATTACAGTCACAAAATACTCCACCAACGACCTTTTCTTTTCCCAAATTTTACTTTTTTTTTTTCATTTTTATGTTATTTAATTTATTATACATGCAAATAGTGTATTTATTACACCAACAAACTTCAATCTGTGAAGTTTTAAACTTCTATATGAAGTTTTGTTAGAATTTAGGATCTGTGACGTTTTAAACTTCAATATGTGAAGTTTTAAACTTTTAAATTATTATTTTTTAATGTAAAAGTTTATAACATAATTAAAAAAAAACTCAGAATAATAAGTTTTAAATTAATAAAATTGTATAAAATAGAAAACTAAACAAAATATATAAAACATAATGTGAGTGATAAAACAAAATTGATATATATTATTGAGAAACATATTCAAAAGATATAAATTTTGAAATTTAAGAGCAGAAGCACATCTGATATATCCTTTAAAATCACAACATAAAGAATAATCATCACTACCAACTGGACTCCTATTCCGTTGCCAAACATGAATTCTCTGTAAAATTCAGAGGGGTACAATTTTTTATCCCACAATACGATTCTTCCAAAGTTCTTCACCAAAACTACGAAAACACATCTTCAATGAGATTTCTGAAAATAAAAAATACTATGACATTCAGAATAAAAAAATAACGTGTGGTTATACATACATTTATAAAAATACTTTTAATATAATTTTATTTTTTCTCATACCTTCACCAAATCAAGAAGGTGCACAAAAAAAATAATTCTTTACGTTTCAAGGCATACATAGGAAGAAGATTCATCTTGTATTATAACAAAAATTTTCATTCTACTAAAAGGAGAAGATCGTTCATCCTTCAGTATATCAGAAAATGTAGATAAAACCTGTAAATAGTATCAATTATCATATCAAATAAAATTGTAATTAAATTAAGAAACTAAATTAATATCACAGTTAACTAAAATATCATAATTTATATTATTAAAATACTTACTTTGATGATATTACATGACAAAGATACATGTCTTGCTGTTTGCATTATTTCAAATAATTCAATTAGATGAAATAATGAATCAGTATCCTCAGCTAAGCAATAATGTATATTTTTTTTACCAAGAAAAGATCAATCTCAATAGAAAAACAATATAGATCAGAGTCAAAATATTTAAAATATTTAAATTTCGGTGTGCAAAGTTCAATGTTATAGGCAATGTTAAATTTTTCATCTACTCTAAAATTAGAGATACTTAAGTCTCAAAGTTGGGAAGTAAAGATTTTGAGGGTGTAAATTCCTTATAGTACCAACAACTATGAAAATACAAAGTTTTTAAATTGACAAAGTCCACCAAAAGATCAAGAAAATTTTCTTCTTCACACTCAAATCGACAATCTTGGAGGTACATGTATTTAAGAGAAGAAAGATCGAAATTTATGGTCTTAGTAGCTTATCGCTTCTTAACGACGTAAGAAACATATTTTTATCATTTTTAATCATATACTACACATTGTAAAAAATAGATTAAGAACCACCTGAGAAATAGTACTATAAAAACATGTATTTGAAAAGACTTAGGGTACAGAAGAAAGAGAGGTCGCAGAAATGAACAGAGAAAATTTCTGTCGAAGAAATTCTTCAAACTCAAAGAGAGAAGAGAGAGAGAAAAAGTTGAGAGATAGAGAGAAGGAAGAAGACAGGTTTACGATATTGTCTGATGAAATTATTCCGAGACTAAGAATTTCGATCTTCTTTTTCTTCAACACATGTGCCTTTGAGGTTGTCGACTTGAATGTGGAATGGAAGATTTTCTTGATCCATTTGAGGATTGAGTAAAACTGAAATTTGAATATTTTCATTGTATTCTTGTGATATTGAAACCTTCAAAATCTTTCCTCTTCACCTTACGAAGTTAAATATATCTAGTTTTAGAGTAACCCGACTATGAATTGGACTTTGTACACCAAGACTTAAATATTTTGAATATTTTGAATCTAATCTATGTTTTTCCACGAAGATTAATCTTTCCGTGGTGAAGAAAATATATGTTAACATACGTTGTTTTAGTGAAGATATTGATTCATTCTTCTCATTTAATTGAATTGTTTGAAATAATACAAAGAGCAAAACTTGTATCTTTGTTGTCTAAAATTATAAAAGTAAGTATTTTAATAACAAATTATTATGTTTTAGTTAATTGTTATATTGATGTAGTTTCGTAATTGAATTACAATGTTGTTTGGTATGATAATTAATATTATTTGTAGATTTTATATATGTTTCCTGATATATCGAAGGATTAATCTTCTCCTTTCTTTAGGATGAAAATTTTTGAGTTAATACAAGATGCATCTTCCTCTTCTGATATGTCTTAGAAACGTAAAAAACTATTTTTTATGCATCTTTTTAATTTGGTGAAGGTACCAGAAAAAATAAAATTATATTTAAAAGCATTTTTTTTATAAATGTATAAACACACCTTTTTTTTTCAGAATGTCATAGTATTTTTTTTTACAAGTGCAAAATGACAAAAAAATCACATTGAATATATCTTTTTGTGAAGAACTTTGGAGAACTGTGTCTGGGATAAAAAGTTATACATCTCTTGATTTTACAAAAAATTTCATGTTTGCCCACAGAATTCATGTCTTTATTTTGTGATCATGTGCTTATGTTCTGAATGTAAAAAATTACCTTTTGAACAAAAGTTTCATGTACAATGTAGTATGACCCCTGTTGCCCAACACAAATTTCATCTTTGCCCACACCTTTTTTTAAATTTAGTTCTAAATATATTTATACGATTACAAATCCAACTATCCAATGGGCAAATTTTTTTATTTTTCTTAAAATAATCATTTGTAAGATAAGTCAAATGTTACTTTTAATACATTAATATTATCTGATGAGACAGATTTTTTCTTCAGTACATCTAATTGATGATTAATATTCGATATCAACAAATAGTGATAAATATTAATCTTCAACATAATTTGTACTTTGCAATTATATAAATTAAATAACATAAAAGAAAAATAAAGTAAACACTTTGAGAAAAAACCTGATAGATTATTTTGAATCTTATAGAAATACAGAAAATAGATAAGCTTGCAGAGGTGTTATCAAACTCATATTAACATGTATCAACTTATCCTTTACAATTTTTCTGAACATTTTTAAATTTGAATAACATAAAATATATCAACTTTATATTTAAAATATAACGGAAATGATTAATGTTCAGACATCATGTGAGAAAAAAATGAAAACACAAGTGACAAATTTGTTATCTTTTTGCGACTGACCACACAAAAAATTGGATTTAGGTTGATGATTCATACAACAGCCAAACAAAACGCATGCAAATATCAGAGACTCAATCGTAGTATTTTGTGACTGTATTTATGACTGACAATAACCTTACTCATTTATGTTGAAATTATTTTTTATATTTATTATTTAACTGTTAACTATATTCTTCATTCCTTACTTGAATAAATAAATAATATAATAGGCCAAGAAAAGGAGAAGAATATATAATATATAATAATAGAATAAATAAATTGTAATTCCGGTGTTTATTGAGCTATATATCTGTCTATTAATATATGATAACATGAAACAGCATTGTAATTAAATTATTAAATTATAACAAATACTATGATAAAGACAGTGACAGACATTATAAGGAAGAGTCTGATGATATGAATTTGCATGCAATTTGTTTGGCTGTGTGATAATAAATACTGTCACAAAATCCAAATCTGCACGTTGACCTATTTACTGTATTTCTTCTTTCTTTTTTTCATTTTTATGTTATTTAATTTATTATACATGCAAATAGTGTATTTATTATACCAACAAACTTAATTCCGTGAAGTTTTAAACTTCTATATGAAGTTTTGTTAGAATTTAGGATCTGTGAAGTTTTAAACTTCAATATCTGAAGTTTTAAACTTTTACATTATTATTTTTTAATGTATAAGTTTATAACATAATTAAAAAAAACTCAGAACTATAGGTAAAATTGTATAAAATAGCAAACTAAACAAAATTGATAAAACATAATCTGAGTGATAAAACAAAATTGATATATATTATTGAGAAACATATTCAAAAGATATAAATTTTGAAATTTAAGAGCAGAAGCACATCTGATATATCCCTTTAAAATCACAAGATAAAGAATAATCATAACTACTAACGGGACTCCTATTCCGTTGCCAAACATCAATTCTCTGTAAAATTCAGAGAGGTACAACTTTTTATCCCCGGACACGATTCTTCCAAAGTTCTTCACGAAAACACATCTTCGATGAGATTTCTTTTATCATTTTTCACCTGTAACAAAAAATAATAATAAATACTATGACATTCAGAAAAAAAAAAATAACGCGTGGTTATACATACATTTATAAAAAATACTTTTAATATAAATTTATTTTTTCTCGTACCTTCATCAAATCAAGAAGGTGCACCAAAAAAGTAGTTCTTTACATTTCGAGGCATCACATAGGAAGAAGAATCATCCTGTATTATCTCAAAAAATTTCATTCTACTAAAAGGAGAACATTGTTCATCCTTTAGTATATCAGAAAACATAGATAAAACCTGCAAATAGTATCAAT